>JABLTT010063382.1_pt1 | contig 147433 bp, 146 predicted proteins | sample 7160061 | NCBI WGS metagenome assembly JABLTT01 (sample SAMN14651232, study PRJNA627086) | human gut metagenome | isolation source: feces | host: Homo sapiens | reverse complement strand
GTAGGGATTATGTGCAGGGCGGCGAAGAAGAAAGTGAAAGGGCTTGAAGATTTCCATTTCCACACGCTCCGCCACACCTACACAAGCAATCTGCTTTCCGGCGGTGCAAAACCGAAAGATGTGCAGGAACTTCTCGGACACTCTGATGTCAGTACCACAATGAACATCTACGCTCACTCTACAAGAGAAGCGAAGCGCACTTCCGCAAGGCTGCTGGATAAGGTGGTCGGCGGAGAATAAAATGTTGCCCTTGTTGCGGCTCGTAAGGGCAAAAACAAGGGCAAACAGATAAGGTTTGAACGGAAAACAGGTGTGAAGCCTTGAAAAATCAATGGTTTTTGAGGATTAGATAGTTAAATCCTAATTTTTCTAATTCCCACGGCTCTTATAATATCCGAATAAATTATACCTGTCAACGCATATAACGCTCTATTTGCAATATTGACAGGTGACTTTTATCATTTTATATGATAAAATAGCAGAAGTCTTGAAACAGAAACATGCTTTATGCATTTGTACTTTACATACAAAGGAGCGTATTTACAATATGAAAAATTTAGTTATAACCGGTCTTGGTGCCGTAACACCTATCGGCATCGGCGTTGAAAACTATTGGCAGGGAATACTGGATATGAAATGCGGCATCGATAAAATATCGCGATTTGATTACAGTGACGTGCCTATAACAATAGCAGGAGAAGTAAAGGATTTCGATCCAAATGATCATATGTCCTCAAAACTTGCAAAGGAAACAGGGCTTTTCATCCAGTTCGCATATGCTGCTGCCAAGGAGGCCATCGAGCAAAGTCAGATCGACATAAGCTCAGAGCCTGAAAACATCGGTATCGTAATGGCGACAGCGCTTAGCGGCACTTCTATAATAGCAGACACAGAAAAGAGCTACAGTCTCGAAGGAAAGAAGAAAGTAAGCCCGAGATTCCTTCCAAAAATACTCGGCAACCTCGGCGCTGCTCAGATAGCCATCTCCTATGGGCTCCGCGGTCCCAGCTTCACAGTGAGCACAGCCTGCTCCTCAGGCGGAGATGCCATATGCACGGCAGCTATGCTGATAAACTCCGGAGAGGCTGATGCAATGCTGGTGGTAAGCGGTGAAAGCGCTCACTGCCCTATAATCATGTCCACGTTGGCTCAGGCAAAAGCGCTTTCTAAAAATCCTGATCCGAAAACTGCATGCAGACCTTTTGACGCTGACCGCGACGGCTTCGTAATGGGAGAAGGCGGCGGCGCCCTGCTCATCGAAACGGAAGAACACGCCCTTAAAAGGAATGCCGGGATAATCTGCTCTCTCGCAGGATACGGAAACAATACAGACGCCTACCACGTTACGGCCCCCCGTCCTGACGGAAGCGGCGCTGTGGCATGTATGAGATCTGCACTGAAAAAAGCCGGCATGAAACCGGAAGACATAGGATATATAAACGCTCACGGCACTTCAACACCTGTCGGAGATCCCGTCGAGGTAATGGCTATCAAAACTTTATACGGTTGGGAAGACAGATCATCTGAAATGTCTGAGGATCTCAAAAAAAACATCCCGCCTGTAAGTTCTACGAAAGGAAACACAGGCCACCTGATGGGAGCAGGCGGCATCACCGAAGTGATAGCCTGCATAAAAGCTATTCAAACAGGCATACTGCCTCCTACTTTGAACTATAAAACTCCCGATGATTCCTGTGACCTTGACTTTATACCTGAAGGTCCGAGAAAAGCTGAAATCAAAGCGGCAATGTCAAACGCCCTCGGCTTCGGAGGACAAAATTCCAGCATAATAGTGAAGAAATACGAAAAGTAACAATAAATAAAAGCCTTTGACTCAACTTAGGTAAAGTCAAAGGCTTTTATTTTAAAACAAATCAAAAGCAAGATCTTTATCCATTTATATCAGTAAGCGGAAATATTTATCTTTCCTTACGAGGGAATTTTACGATCATTTTTGTCCCTGCGCCTTCAACACTGTCCACATCTATGGTGCCTCCGAGACGATGCACAGCATGTTTCACGATGGAAAGCCCAAGACCTGTACCGTCCACTTCCTGACAATGGCTCTTATCCACACGGAAAAACCTCTCAAAGATCCTCTCCCTGTATTCAAACGGTATGCCTATACCTGTATCTTCTACAGAAAGCTCAACGCCTTCCCTGAGATTTTTTACACATACAGTTACCGATCCCTTTTCTTTATTGTATTTAATGGCATTTTCACAGAGATTATAGACTATCTCATCGCATAAGGAAGGTATTCCTTTTATTTTTGCACTCTCCCCTTCCAAATACATTTTTATGCCGTTTTCTTCAGCTTTCTCTTTCAAGCGTTCTATAACATTCCTGGATATGGAATACAGATCCACTTCCGCAGTTTCATCCGGAACATATTCTTCATCAAGTTTCGACAGCTTCAGGATATCATCTATCAGTCCTATCATCCTGCCCGACTCATCTTTTATGTTTCGTCCGAAGCTCTTGACATCAGCCGGTTTCACTATGCCCTCAGCCATCATATCCGAAACTCCGTATATAGTGGTGAGCGGAGTTTTGAGCTCATGGGAAACATTGGATGTGAATTCTCTTCTCAGCCTGTCTCTCTGCTCTTTTTCCGTAACGTCTACGACTACTATGACTGCGCCGACTATATTACCATGTTCCGAAACAGGATTTGCCATTATATTGTAGCACCTGCCTTCAGTTTCAAGAAGCTGCTGACTGTGTATCCCTTCCAAAGACTCTTCCACTGCCGTTCTGAAGCTCTTGCTCCTGTTCAGCTCAAAGGCGGTATCAGGCGCCCCCTTATCTTCTCCTTCACTGAGCAGTTTTATAGCCGCCGAGTTATACGACAGTACATCCATGTTTTTATCGATGAGAAGGAATCCTTCGCTCATATTCTCTGTTATATCCTTGAATTCTTTCTGCTCTCTTTCCATTTCGGCCAGCTGAGTCCTTATCCTGTTGTTCTGCTGTCTTATCTTGGTTACGAGAGGTGCCAGTTCCGGATACGGCTCTTCCATCTCCTTTTCATCGAGATCAAGCTCATTTATAGGCGTCACGATCTTCTTTGATATTATCCTTGATAGTATCACAGCTATGATTATCGTAACTATGACGATAACTATAAGAGGTGCTAAAATACCTTTCAGCAAAAATGTTACCATACTCTGTTCCTGTGCTATTCTCAGCACACTTCCGTCTGAAAGCTCTTTAGCATAATATATAGTCTGCGTTGAGAGAGTATCCGAATACCTCGTTACCCATGCTTCACCGTTTTGTACAGCCTGTTTTATCTCTTCCCTGTCAGCATGGTTTTCCATAGCAGTTTCATCTGCCTGTGAGTCATAGAGTACAGTACCGTCCTCTCCCACAAGGGTAACACGATTTTCAAAACTCTGCATATTCGTAAGATAAGTATTATCACGTTCTATTTCCTGAGAAATAATATCAGCTTCATTTTTCAGCTCATTTCTTATGATCTCTCCGAAATATCCGTAAAGAACATAGGATATGCATGCAACGCAGAGAAGCATCACTACTATGGCTACGGAAAGTATGCTGGCAAAAATCTTCTTAGTCATCGCTTCCTCCTATTTTATATCCAAGTCCGCGAACGGTTTCTATATATTTCCCTGCTTCTCCCAGTTTGGATCGCAAAGTCCTTATATGGACATCCACGGTGCGGCTTTCTCCGTCGAATTCATACCCCCATACTTTTGACAGGATCTCATCTCTCGTAAGTACGATGCCTTCATTTTCAAACAGTATGCACAAAAGTTCAAATTCTTTAAGTGTAAGAACGATATCCTTGTCATCAACTCTTATAATATGTTTTGACGGGCACAGATAAAGAGATCCTTTTCGATATTCCGTCTGTCCGCTTTGTTTAGACGTCCGTCTCAAAAGCGCCTTTATGCGGGATACCAGCTCCATTGTCCCAAAAGGTTTGGATATGTAATCATCGGCACCGCTGTCCAGCCCAACGACTTTATCATATTCTGTACCTTTTGCAGTAAGCATTATTACCGGCAGTTCCCTGGTTTCATTGCTGCTTCTCAGTTTTTTAAGTATAGTTATACCGTCTTCTTCCGGAAGCATTATATCCAGCAGCAGAAGATCCGGCTTTTCGGTTTTCATTTCCTTCCAGAACTGCTGCGGATTTTCAAAACCTCGCGCTTCAAAACCTGTATTATTGAGTGCATAAATCACAAAATTTCTTATATTGTTGTCATCTTCGAGAAAATAAATCATATCTTTACCTTCTAAACAGATTCTTCTTCATCTACATGTTCTCCCGTCAGAGAAAATATCACCCATTCAGCTACATTTACAGCATGATCGCTTATTCTTTCAAGATATTTTGAAATCATTATTATATCAACAAAATATTCACTGAGAGTTTTATCTTCAGTTACGGTATCTATGATATCATCCTTTACTTTAATAAACAAATCATCTACAACATCATCTTTTGCTATTACATTATTAGCAAGATCTATATCTTTTTTTACAAAAGAGTCTACGCTCTCCTTAACCATTTCTATAGCAGTTTCTGCCATTTTGCCTATATGATCTCTATGATCTCCATGTATCGCATTTTCGATGTCCATTGTTTTTGTTATCTCTGCAATGTTTTCTGCCTGATCTCCTATTCTTTCCATATCTGAGATCATTTTAAGGGCAGATGATATAAGCCTGAGATCTTTTGCAACAGGCTGCTGCTGCAAAAGCAGCTTAAGACACAGAGTCTCTATTTCTCTTTCTCTGTCATCTATCGCTTTATCTGTTTCATACGTCATCTTTCTCATCTTGTCAGAGCCTTCTTCAAAAGCCTTAACTGCATATGTGATGGCTTCCTCGCAGAGCGCTCCCATGTCTATGAGCATCACATTGAGACGTTCAAGTTGTTCTTCAAATCTAACACGCATCAGCCAAACCTCCCTGTTATATAATCTTCTGTTCGTTTATCTTTTGGTACTGAGAAAAGTTTTTCGGTGCTGTCAAACTCCACCATATCGCCAAGAAGGAAAAATGCAGTCTTATCCGATATTCTCGCAGCCTGCTGCATATTATGTGTTACGATTATTATAGTATATTTTTCCTTCAATTCTATCGCCAGATCTTCGATCTTTGACGTTGAGATCGGGTCAAGGGCTGATGTAGGCTCATCCATCAGTATTACTTCAGGCTCAACTGCAAGAGCCCTTGCTATACAAAGCCTCTGCTGCTGTCCCCCCGAAAGGCCGAGAGCGCTTTTATTGAGTCTGTCCTTTACTTCATCCCATATAGCCACATCTCTTAAAGACTTTTCCACTATTTCATTGAGCTTTGACTTGGAACGTATCCCATGAGTCCTCGGTCCGTAGGCAATGTTATCAAATATACTCATCGGAAACGGATTAGGTTTCTGAAACACCATTCCTACACGTTTTCTCAAATGGTTAACGTCTATCTTACCGTATATATCTTCACCGTCAAGTTTTACAGAGCCGGTTATCCTGCATCCTTCAACGAGATCATTCATTCTGTTGAGAGTTTTAAGAAGAGTCGATTTACCGCATCCTGAAGGTCCTATAAATGCGGTGATCTCTTTTTCCTGTATATTCAGGTTTATATTCTTAAGAGCTTTAAAATCACCGTAATACAGCTCCAGATTTTCTATCGTATATTTATCCATTTTACTACCTCTAACTACTTCGTTGCCAGTTTTTTAGCTATAAATCCTGAAAGTGCGTTTATCAATATTACAAGTACCAGCAGTACTACAGCCGTCGCATATGCTTCTTCTGTATAAAGACCTTCGGACAGCAGCGCGTACATGTGTACGGAAAGTGTTCTCGCCGAATCAAACAGACTTCCCGGTACCTGTGCTACAGTTCCTGCTGTAAATATCAATGCAGCACTTTCTCCTACAATCCTTCCTATGGCAAGGATAACACCTGCCAGTATACCCGGTACCGCACAAGGCAGTATTATTTTAAACACAGTTCTGAGTTTTCCCGCTCCGAGACCGAAACTTCCTTCTCTATAGGAGTCCGGTACCGATATCAGAGCCTCTTCCGTCGTTCTTATGATCAGAGGAAGTATCATTATCGCAAGGGTCACTGCACCTGCAAGCAGTGAATAACTCCATCCAAGTGTTATTACAAATAATATATATCCAAACAATCCGTATACTATAGACGGTATTCCCTGCAGCGTCTCCGTCGTCGTTCTTATCACTTTTACGAGTTTACTGCCGCGCTTTGCGTACTCAACAAGATATATCGCCGAAAATATCCCTATAGGCACCGCCATTACAAGCGACAGTGCCGTTATGTACACTGTGCTGACTATAGCAGGCATCATTGACATATTGTCCGTGCTGAATTCCCATGCAAACAGCTCCGGCTTCAGGTTCATTATACCATTTGCCAGTATATATACAATAAGAGAAAACAGTATCCCTACCGTTATCACCGCTGAAGCTATTACCAATATTCTCATAATCAATGATCCCGGCTTTTTCTTGTATGTCAGCCAGAACAGCTCCATCGAGCCCTTTCTGTCTCTGCTCATTATTCAGCCCTCCTCTTCAATGCCATAAAGCAAAGGTTGATTATAAGTATAAACACGAACAGTACCACGGCAGTAGCTATCAGCGCCTCTCTGTGAAGACCTGAAGCGTATCCCATCTCAAGTACTATGTTTGCGGTCAGAGTTCTTACTCCGGAAGTAAGTCCTTCCGGCATTATCGCCTGATTGCCGCAAACCATTACTACCGCCATAGTTTCTCCTATAGCTCTGCCTATTCCAAGTATTATACCTGCCATTATTCCCATTTTTGCCGCAGGCACTACTGCGCAGAAAACGCTTCTTTCTTTAGTTGCTCCAAGCGCCAGAGAGCCTTCGTAGTATTGCTCCGGAACAGCTCTTATGTTTGATTCCGATACGCTTATTATCGTCGGAAGTATCATTATCCCCAAAAGGATGGATGATGTCAGCAGGCATTTGCCGCTTCCGCCAAGGGAACCCTGCACCATCTGAACTATTACCATAAGTCCGAAGAATCCATATACTATTGAAGGGATTCCTGCAAGTAGGTCAACAGCCGGTTTTAATATTCTGTACAATCCCTTTGGACAGTAGCGCGCCATGAACACAGCGCACAGAAGTCCTATCGGCACTCCTATTATTATAGCTCCTGCAGTAACATACACACTGCCTATTATCATAGGAAATACTCCGTATAGATCCTGATTTGGCTTCCATGAATCACCAAGAAGGAAATCGGATACTCCGATTTCCTTTATGGCTGGTACGCCGCTTGCGAACAAGAATACACATATGAGGATCACCGCTAATATCGAAACACATGCTGATGCCAGGAATACCACCTTCATGATGTTTTCACTGTAATTTCGCATTTCTGTACCTATTATTCTTTCTGTTGTTATAACTTCGCTGTTATACTATCTTCTATATTATTCAACTTCAGACCAGTTTGTGATCTCACCGATGAAGATGTTCATGATCTGTTCAGTTGTAAGATCTTCAACAGCATTGTCATTGTTTACTATTACTGCTATACCGTCAAGAGCTATAGTCTGGCTTTCAAGTCCTTCTGCTGCTTCTTCATCTTCAAGCGCTCTGGATGCCATACCTATATCGCAAACACCTTCGATAGTACTCTGGATTCCAGCTCCTGATCCTGTCTGCTGTATTTCGATAGTTACGCCGCTGTTGAGAGCTTTGTATTCATCAGCAAGTACTTCCATTACAGGTGATACAGAAGTGGAGCCTGCAAGAGTTATCGTTCCGGTAAGACCGCTTGCTTCATAAGCAGGAGCGTTTTCATCAGTCATGATGTACCCTTCTTCTTCGATTATAGCCTGACCGTCAGAACTCATGATGTAATTGATGAAATCCTGTGCAAGCTCTGAAACTTCACCGTTAGTTACGATGTTGAACGGTCTCTGAAGTTTATAGTCTCCGCTCTTTACGTTATCTACAGTTGCTTCTACGCCATCAACCTTTACAGCTTTTACAGTGTCATCCAGCGAGCCAAGCGAAATGTATCCTATTGCTGCAGGATTTCCTGCTACTGACTGAGTAACTACTGATGTACTGTTTGATATTTCAGCTGTATCTACTGTTCTGTCAACATCATCCTGAAGAACTCCCGTCAGTTCCGTAAATGCATCTCTTGTACCGGACCCTTCTTCACGGGAGATTACAGTAATGTCTTCACCTGAAGAACTTCCGCCGCCTCCGCAGCTTGCAAGACCGAATACCATGAGAGCAGCTAAGCTGATCGTTAAAACTTTTGATAATCTGCTTTTTTTCATTTCTTCTTTTCTCCTATCTTTCTTTTGATTTGATATGTACTATATATTCTTCTCTTTTGTACGTTTTGTATTATAATTTTCCAATGTTAAATACAAAATCTTCACTTTGTTAAATCTGTGTAAAACAATTTACATATTTAATATTCTATGTAAATCCATCTCCTAATACTCAAAAACTGTAAAATTTCATTTGTAACAGCAAAATAAAATACCGCTTTTAGTAAAGCAAAGAAAAGCGGCATTTTTCTATAAATAATTTTACAGCGCATACCTTCTCACTATATCCTCGAGATTTTTTTCAGACAATTTTCGATCGGACTTTTATTCCTGAGACAGAAGTATATCTGAGGTTTTCTGAAACAAATCTGTTCTCACTGTCTCTTTCACACATCCATTCCTTCTGCTCCTTTTAATTGCTTATATCTGCTTTTATCGCCTTTTATGGAAAATTTTTACATTTAATTCGGCTGTAAATCAACACTTTTACTAAGCTTGCTGCGATTTTTGTCTATAAATATCGCAAATATAAAAATAAAACCCTTTTACGATATTTTGTGAACAAAAAATGCTGAAATCAGTTTACTTTTTATCGTGTCCTTTTACAAAATCAATTTCACGATTTTACAGCGCTTATCCTCCTTTGCCTATCTCCCGTATACATTTACAAATGCTTATGTGACCGAACGGATATTCAATACAAAAAAAAACGATCCCCGTGTCTAACACGGGGTTTTCGCTTATACAAAAATCGCGGAGCTCTTCTCAAGCATCCGCGATACATAAAACGATATTTTTTAATTTTTACCAGGGTCATATGGGAACACAGGCATCGGCTCAAGTTTGAAAAGATTTGCCTTATGCATCCTGTCTATCTTTTCACGGGTCTCTTCATCCTCGCATATCCCCTCCCTTATATATCTGTCGAGAACTGCATAAGTAAACCCGAGATTATCTTCATCGGTCAGACCGCACAATCCATCGATAGGAACTTTATCAACGAACATATCCGGAAGCCCAAGACTCCTTCCGACTGCCTTTACTTCCTGAACCGTCAGTTTAGCCAGAGGACTGAAATCTCCTGCTCCATCTCCGAATTTAGTTGCATATCCTACCCAGTCTTCAGAAAGATTGCAGGTGTTCGCCACTCTGCCGTTTACGCTCTGGGAAACAGCATACAAAACCGACATCCTGAGCCTCGGCGGTAAATTTACTTTCGCCTGACCCTCAAAAGTGTCAAAATTCTTTTTCATCTCTCCCACTACACCTTCGTACGCATCCTTTATATTTATCACCATGCTCTTTATATCGAGAAATTCGGCAAGTTTATGAGCAACATCTATGTCGAACTGCTCTCCATTAGGCATCATCACCCCTAAGACTTTGTCTTTTCCAAGAGCCTCCACACATAATGCCGCCACGACAGAGCTGTCCTTTCCTCCGGAAAGCCCTACTACTGCCATGCACCCTTTACCGTTTTCATCAAACCAATCTCTTATCCAATCCACTATGTCGCTTTTTACCTTTTCGGCATCAAACATTACGGCGCTGTCGCTCATATCCGTTCCTCCATTCGATCAATTCAGATTTTTGCATTACTGATTTATATTTTTTCATCCTTCTTCGATCTCTATCTGGCACATATCCATAGCCTTCAGAGCAGTTCTGTGAGTCTCCGGCATGACACCGGCACAGCAGGATGCATCCACTTTTATCGGGATCTCTGTAAACCTGGCTTTAATAAGCATTGCATTGGATATCACGCATATATCTGTGCACAGTCCCACAAGCTCGATGGATTCCAGCTTTTCTTTTTCGTCTTCCTCCGCGAGCTTTTCTACAAGCTCATACGATCCAAAGGTGGATTTATCTATGACAGTACTGTCTCCCACCTTAAGTTTTGAAGAAATCTTCCATCCCGGAGTCCCTTTTATGCAATGCTCTACAGGCAGCTTTCTCCCCTCCTGCGTATCGAGATAATTTTCATCATGAGTATCCCTTGTAAAAATCACGATGTCTTTCGCTTTTCTGTATTCTTCTATCTTCGCTTTCACTCTGGGCACTATAGCTGCCGCCTCTTTAGTTCCCAGCACGCCATTGATAAAATCCTTCTGCATATCCACGACTACAAGAGCCTTCATACGCTGACCTCCCATCCACTTTTATCATACACTGTCATTGCTGCATTTATTTAATGCCGATCTTATCATATATCTTGTGTTTATCAAGAAAGCTTCTATAGGCTGCTCTTCCTCAAGCTTATCGCTCCAGAGCTTTTCCTTGAACTTATCAAGCATCTGATCTTCCGAGAAGCCCTTGTCCTTCATTTCTCTGACCATTTTTATATTTTCCATACATTCAGCTTCGAATATATCCCAATATTTTTCATTGAAATACTTTGGTATCATTCCAAAGTGAGGCAGGCATATATATTCTGCCCCGTATTTCCTGCATTTTTTCAAAGAATAGAAAGCATCGTCAAAACTTTTTAAAATAGGTGTACATATCTGAAACCCTGTCTCGATCAGCCCTGTGCTTTCGCTGGAAAAAAGCAGTTTCAACGGCTCCAGTGCGTAACTCATGGAACAATCGGTATGACCCTTTGTTTCCATGGCTCTTATCTTTTCCTCTCCAAGAGATACCTCATCACCATCTTTAAGCACCACATCTACAATAAGGTTTTCAACAGGTATTTCTTCTGTGCTTTCCGGCATATAAAGCTTTTGCGCCGCTTCACCGAGTTCTTTCATAAGAGATTTTGCACCAGGCCTCACCAATATGTCGTGACAATGCTGACTGCCGTACACGACAACGTCCGGAAATTCCTTCCTTATATATGGAAGCGCCCCTATATGATCATAGTGAGAATGAGTAAGAAAGGCAAAATCGAGAGTTTCGCGCCCTTCATCTTCAAGAGTTTTTTTTAGTTTTTTTATCATTTCGCTTCCGCAGTATGCCATACCGCAGTCTATGATAGCAGTTTTTTCGCTTCCTACGATGAGTAAAGCTTCTCCGCCATTGCCTGCCGTAACTCTGTGTATACATCCCGGGAATGCAAATCTGTCAAACTCTTTACCAAAAACATCCAGCCCATCTTCAGCCTTCGCATTAGTTTCGAATCTCTGACTCATCTTTTCTTTCTGTCTCCTCTTTCTTCCTTTATAGTCATACCTGCGCTTTCAACGCTTTCTTTAAGTTTCATCACCGCTTCCGCCGCCTCTTCTCCTGAGTGAAGCTTGTTGTCGTAAAGCTCGTATTTGCTTCTCGCATATACAGGCGACAGATTCGGCATTATAACATTAGCTCCTGCCTTAAGTCCGGCGATCCTTCCGCCGGGATCAGCCGTCCCAAGCGCTGTCGTAGCCGGTATGAGCGCATCTGCAAATACATGCCGCACCACCGCCACAACGCGCAGGCAAAGTCTGTAGTCTCCGTTTTTGAATCCGGCAAAAGGCGTATCTTTGTGACTCAGGAATGGTCCTATCCCTATCATATCCGGATCAAGCCTCTGCATAAATCTTATATCCTCAACTATATTCTCCATGCTCTGATAAGGAGACCCAACCATGAAGCCGGCTCCAACCTGATATCCTATATCTTTCAGATCCCACAGGCATTTTCTCCTGTTTTCAAAGCTCATATCATATGGATGCAGCTTCCTGTAATGTTCCTCATCAGCAGTTTCATGCCTGAGCAGATACCTGTCCGCACCTGCATCAAAATAGGCTTTGTAGCTTTCTTTCGTTTTTTCTCCCAGAGAAAGAGTCACCGCACAATCATCATGCCTTTCTTTTATAGCATAGACGATATCGCATATGAGCTTATCGGTAAAAAACAGATCTTCTCCTCCCTGCAGCACAAAAGTCCTGAATCCGTTTTCATAGCCGCAGTCGCAGCATTCAAGGATCTCATCCCTGCTGAGTCTGTACCTTTCAGCTTTCCTGTTGCTCCTTCTTATACCACAGTAAAAACAATCGTTCCTGCAAAAACTGCTTATTTCTATAAGACCTCGTACATATATATCGTCTTCGTAGTATTTTTTCTTTATGTTTAATGCCGATTCAAACAGTTCAGCCTCACGATTTTCATCTTCAAGCAGATCTATATACTCACGATCTTCCAGATCTCCTTCTGAAGCCAGCTTTCTTATAAGTTCCGTCATCTTATCTAAACTTTCATATCAACAGTCTGTTTTCTATCCGAAAAGCGGCGTCGAATAGTACCTGTCCGCAGAATCCGGAAGAAGAACGACTATGAGTTTCCCTTCATTTTCTTTTCTCTTCGCAAGCTCGATGGCTGCGCACAGAGCTGCTCCCGAAGATATACCGACAAGTATACCTTCCTCTTTCGCAATTTCCTTTGCATAGAAAAAAGCATCTTCGTTTTCAACCTTGATGATTTCATCGTAAATTTTCACATCCAGCGCCCCAGGCACAAATCCTGCACCTATTCCCTGTATCTTATGGGCACCCGAAGCTCCGACGGACAGAACCGGAGACGATGCAGGCTCTACTGCAACAACTTTTACAGACCTGTTCTGGGATTTGAGGAATCTTCCTGTCCCGGTAATAGTTCCGCCCGTACCTACGCCTGCAACGAATATATCGATTTTTCCGTCCGTATCTTCCCATATCTCAGGGCCTGTAGTTTTTTCATGCGCTTTTGGATTGTCCGGATTTTCAAACTGTCCCGGTATGAAACTCCCCTCTGTGCTCTTCGCCAGCTCTTCTGCCTTTTCAATAGCGCCCGCCATACCTTTAGCACCTTCTGTCAGAACTATTTCAGCACCGTATGCCTTTAAAATATTCCTTCTTTCTACGCTCATCGTCTCAGGCATAGTGAAAATCGTTCTGTAGCCCTTTGAAGCAGCTATGGCTGCAAGGCCTATTCCTGTATTGCCTGACGTCGGCTCTATTATGACGGAGCCTTCCTTCAAAAGGCCTTTTTCTTCCGCTCCCTGTATCATCTGTGCTGCGGCTCTGTCTTTCACACTTCCCGCCGGATTGAGGTATTCAAGTTTTGCTGCTATTCTCGCCGTAAGTCCGTATTTTTTTTCTATATTAACGATCTCCATAAGCGGAGTCGAGCCTATCATCTGTGTAAAATTCTTTTTTATATTTTCCATAATATCACCTTCCTTGATCTTCACATTGATTTTATTATCAGACTCTCAGCTTGTCAACACTGCTGCGCGCCGAGGGCCCTGTCTATATCTTCTATTATGTCTTCTATATTTTCGGTGCCTATAGAAAGACGGATCGTATTCTCCTTTATCCCCTGCTCCTCAAGCTCCTGAGGATTTAACTGAGCGTGTGTCGTACTTGCAGGATGGATCGCAAGGGATTTTACATCTGCAACATTTGCCAAAAGCGAGAACAGCTCCAGCCTGTCTATAAACTCCTTCGCCTCTCTTTCACCGCCTTTTATCTCAAAAGTAAATATGCTTCCTGCCCCATTGGGAAAGTATTTATCGTATAGCTCCTTATATCCGCATTCAGGCAGAGACGGATGATTTACCTTTTCCACCGCAGGACTGTTCTTAAGATACTCTATGACTTTCATTGCGTTTTCTACCTGCCGTTCCACTCTTAAAGACAGAGTCTCCACTCCCTGAAGTATAAGAAACGCATTGAAAGGCGATATACATGCTCCCATATCTCTGAGTCCCACAGCCCTCAAGCGCGTTATATACGCCAGATTTCCGGAAGCGTTGACAAAGGATAATCCATGATAACTTTCGCTTGGCTCTGTAAGCACATTAAATCTGCCGCTCTTTTCCCAGTCGAACATCCCGCTGTCTATGATAATTCCTCCAAGAGCAGTACCATGCCCTCCTATGAATTTTGTAAGAGAATGAACTACTATATCAGCGCCATGCTCGATGGGTCTTATCAGATTCGGCGGTGTAAAGGTGCTGTCTATGATAAGAGGTATGCCATGAGCGTGTGCCGCTTCAGCGGTTTTTTCTATATCCAGAAGACTGCTGTTGGGATTTCCCATGACTTCAGCAAAAACTGCTTTCGTATTTTCTCTTATCGCATCTTCAAAGGCACCTTCTTCATCAGGATCGACAAAGGTCACCGTTATTCCTCTCTCTTTGAGAGTATGGGCAAATAAATTGTACGTCCCTCCGTATATATTCTTTGACACTGCTATATGATCTCCCGAGCAGGCGATATTCTCAATGGCGTAAGTTATTGCCGCAGCTCCGGAAGATACTGCCAGCGCAGCAGCTCCGCCCTCAAGCGCCGCAATACGTTTTTCCAGAATTTCCTGAGTAGGATTCGTCAGCCTTCCGTATATATTGCCCGGCTCACTCAAACTGAACAGATCCTCTGCATGCTGCGAATTCCTGAACACATAAGAAGTTGTCTGATATATGGGAACAGCTCTTGCCCCCGTGCTTTCATCCGCTTCTTCCTGCCCCGTATGTACCTGTATAGTTTCAAATCGCCAATTTTTTCCCTTTTTTGCTTTTTCCATATTCCTGCCTTTCCTATTTAGTAAATAAGAGACGGAAAACCGTCTCCTCTCTGCTTCGCTTTTGACATACCGATCCCTTGCAGGATCAAACATCCTGTTCGTCCATCAGATCCTTTATCGTTATATTGTCTACATAATCGCTTATGACCTTATCAAGTCCCGTCCAAAATTTTAAAGTAGGACATTCTATACTTCTCGGACACATGTTTTTCTCATCCTCAAGACATACCGTCGGAGAAAGATTTCCCTCCGTCGTTCTTAATATATCTCCTATCCCGTATTCCTCCGGAGCTTTTGAAAGCTTGTATCCGCCTCCGTTTCCACGCGAACTCTTAAGATATCCTGCCCTTTTGAGGAGTATTATTATCTGTTCAAGATATTTAAGTGTTATTCCCTGCCTTTCCGCAACCTCTTTCAGCGGTATATACTCTCCCGTATCGTTTACGGCAAGGTCCAGCATTACCCTTATGGCGTAACGGCCCTTGGTCGATACTTTCATAATGCCACCTCCTTTACCCTAATATACCATATGTTTAGTAGGATTTCAATCCATATCTTTTTTCTTTCAATATTCTTCTTCGTCAGGAGAAAAAACTATCGTCCCGCTGTTATCGTCTTCCTCTCCGGCCGCTATTATATCTGCAAAGGACATGATGTAGCTGTCGAGCTGATAATTTAAAGCCTCTTCAAAATCATAGCTGTATTTTTCGCCTCCGAATTTTTCCATCCTTGAAGCTGTTATCGCATCTCTGAGGCTGCAGTATATTTCATTTCCGTTATCCTCCGAAAGCCTTACTTCCGATTCATGAACGTACCATTCACGAAAACGCATTATCTCTTCCGTAAAACTTCTCGTATCTTCTGCGCTTTCCGAATTTGACGCCATCCCTTCCAGACTAAGTTTGATCTGATGCAGAAGAGAATATATTTCACCGGAATTTTCCGGAAGCCCTTCAAGGATATCTTCAAAATAGTCTTCTATAAGACCTGCCGTCACTTTTTTATCTGCTCCTTCAAAAAGCTTGACGGCTGCTTCCATATCTATATATTCCTCGTATTCCATAAAGTCTGCCATAGACTCAAAATATTCAAACTCCCCTGCTTCTTCAAGATCGAGATATTCAAGCAGTTCCTCAAAATTCATACAGTTCTCCTTTTCACCTCAGCGTTTTTTCAAATCAAAATTAAGAAATTTAACCTTTGCATCTTTCTCATTTTCAAATATGCTGTCGATCATATTCAAAAAATTCTCAGAAAGATCGCTGGCGTAAAATATATTTTCAAAATCAGAGCCTTCCGCCAGCATATCTTTTTCTTTAAGGATTTTGTGTATATCGTCAACAATTATACTGGACGGATTTATTATTTTAATTCCCCTGTCCTTATATATCTTCCTTATATTTTCTTCTATGAGAGGATAATGGGTACAGCCCAGCACTACAGTATCTATATCGTTGTCCTCTATGAAATCATCCATATAGTATCTTATTGTGAGATCCATTATTTCATTATCGGTTATGCCTTCCTCTATGAGAGGAACAAAAACAGGACACGCTTTCTCGTATATCTTCGCATTGTCACTGTAAGCCCCGATGGAATGTCTGTACGCTCCGCTGTTTATAGTGACTTTCGTGCCTATTATTCCTATCTTATTGTCTTCAGTACACGTCTGAGCTATTCTCTCAGCAGCCGGCTCTATTATTCCCAGTATAGGCGTCTTAGGGAATTTTATGCGCAGCTCCTCAAGACATGTGGCGCTCACCGTATTGCAGGCTATCACTATCATCTTGACATCGCTTTTTATGAGAAATTCTGCGATCTCCATGGAGAATCTTTTTATCGTCGATGTCGCTTTGGAGCCATAGGGCGTTCTTGCAGTATCTCCAAAATATATTATCTTTTCATCGGGAAGCCTTTTCATCAAATAAGGTATGCACGTAAGTCCTCCCAGTCCCGAATCAAAAAAACCTATAGGTCTGTTGTCCATTACTGTAGAATCCTCCGGTATTTATGTTATAATAAATTCTGTTATTTAAGGATATAACTAAAATATTATACAATAATACTCAAAATATATAAAGGAAATTATAAGGGAGGCAAAAGAAATATGAGCTCAAAGACATTGAAAACAAGGGATATGATCGACAAAAAATACAAATGGAACATAGAGGCAATGATATCAGATGAATCTTCCATAGAAGGTGATCTCGCATCGATAAAAAATGACGCAGCCGATTATGCCGCAAAATATTCGGGACATCTGGCAGAAAGCGGAGACATGCTCCTTGCTGCATTCAAAGACAGAGACGCCATATGGAGAAAACTGGAGAAAATATACGTTTACGCCAGAATGAGACGCGACGAAAACAATGCTGAAACCAAGTACCAGGCCATGTCGGATATGTGCGGTCCTGTGATCGCAGCAGTCTCAGCATCCATGTCGTTCTTCACGCCGGAACTTTTAGCTGCTCCCGAAGAAAAAATACTCGGATTTATCAAAAATACCGAAGGTCTTAAAGAGTACGATTTTGCAATACGCGACACTCTTCGGGAAAAAGAACACATACTTACGGAAGCAGAAGAAAACATCCTCGCTAACATGAGCGAAATAACAGGCGCTACCAACGATATTTTCACCATGCTCAACAACGCCGACATCAAATTCGGAAACATAACCGATGAAGACGGCAGCACCGTTGAGCTTTCCCACGGAAATTATATAAACTTCATGGAAAGTCACGACCGCGATGTCAGAAAATCCGCTTACGATGCCATGTACGATTCATATAAAAAACTGATCAATACCATTGCCTCGACATACAGCTACAATACTAAGACAGATGTAGTAGGCGCACGAATAAGAAAATACCCTTCTTCCCGCGGCGCTGCTTTATCTTCCGACAATATCCCTTCGGAAGTATACGATAATCTCGTTGAAACCGTAAATAAAAATCTGCCTGTACTCCACAGGTATACTCAGCTGCGCAAAGAAATACTGGGATATGACAAGCTTTACATGCACGATATGTATGTGCCTCTTATAGAACTTCCCGAAAAAAAGGTTTCATACGAAGAAGCCCTCGGCATCATAAGACTCGCCCTCAAACCTCTCGGCGACGAATATATTTCAAAGATGAACGAAGGTATATCCCAGGGATGGATGGATGTATATGAAAACAAAGGAAAAACCAGCGGAGCGTACAGCTTTGGCTGCTATGACAGCTATCCGTACATCCTACTCAATTATACCGATACTCTCAACGATGTATTCACCGTTATCCATGAAATGGGTCATTCGATGCACTCCAAATATACCCGCGAAAACCAGCCTTATATATACGGAAGCCATTCCATATTCACCGCTGAGGTCGCTTCCACAGTAAACGAGTCGCTGCTGATGCAGTACCTTCTCAACGAGGAAACCGATAAGGATATGAAAAAGTATCTTCTCAATATGCATCTGGAAGCCTTCCGAACCACGCTGTTCAGACAGACCATGTTTGCAGAATTCGAAGATATGACTCACAAAGCTGCAGAAAACGGACAGACTCTTACGGCTGAATGGATGTGCGATATATACGAAGATCTCAACTCAAAATATTACGGTCCTTGCGTTGAAAAAGACGATACCATAAGATATGAATGGGCTCGCATACCTCATTTTTACAACGCATTCTACGTATATAAATACGCTACAGGCTATTCCGCTGCTACAGCCATATCAGGCAAAATACTTTTCGAAGGTAAGCCTGCAGCCGAAAGATATATAGATTTCCTTAAAACAGGAGAATCCGATTATCCGATCGAGCTGCTGAAAATAGCAGGAGTCGACATGAGTTCTCCTGCACCTGTGGAAAAAGCTATGAAGACATTTGAAAACATCCTGGATGAATTTGAATCCCTGCTGTAAACGGAGATGAACATGAAGAAAAAACTCATCAATATATTTACAAATGAAACTGAAGTTTCTCTCGAAACAAATTACGAGCTTACAAAGCTTCTGATCGACCGCGGCTATACGGTAACCGGCGAATATTCCCATGAAGCAGAGCTCATCATATGCATAGGAGGCGATGGTTCTTTTTTAGAGACCGTCCACTCCTGTGACTTTCCCAAATGTCCTATAGTTGGAATAAATACGGGACATCTGGGTTTTTTTCAGGAAATATCTCCTGATAATTTCAGACAATTCATATCCGATTACGAAAAGGGCGCCTATTCCATACAGCGTCTCAGCACTGTATCTGCCGAAGTAAAGACTTACGACGGTCAGTCGAACAGCCATCTCGGTCTCAACGAAATAGTCATAAAAGGAAGACAGTCATACGCTGTACATCTCTACATATGCATAGACGGCAGACAGATAGAAAAATTCAGCGGAGACGGTATCCTTGTAGCGACATCAGCCGGAAGTACCGCATACAACTATTCTCTCGGCGGATCTATAGCAGATCCAAGGCTCAGCCTCCTGCAGGTGACTCCTATCGCTCCTATGAACACGACAGCATACCGCTCATTTACATCGAGCATACTGATACCGTCAGATATTTCCCTGGGAATAGTGCCTGAATACGAAAAGAATAAAATATTCATAACAAACGACGGAATACAGACAGGATATTCAAACGTAAAAGAAGTAAAAATCACAGCTTCTGACAAGACAGTACAGCTGCTCCGCTTCAAAGATTACGATTTCTGGAGCAAAGTAAAGAGCAAATTCCTATAGATCCATTCATCACGACCACGATAAATCATGAAAGGCAGATACATATATGACTGAATTCAAACATACAGTGACCGAAAAAGACGATGGACTCCAGGTCAAAGATATAATGAGGCTATACTTCGACTTTTCCTCAAGACTCAGAAACAAAATAAAACGGGAAAAGCTGGTAACCTTGAACGGCGAAACAGCCGAAGGCTGGTATTCTGTTTCCACGGGAGATACAGTGAAAATATCGCTTCCCGATGAAAAGAGCTGTTTTGAGCCGCAGGACATCCCTGTGTATCCTGTTTTTGAGGATAAGGATATCCTCATTCTCAATAAGCAGCCCGGTCTTATAGTCCACCCCACCAAAGGACATCCTTCCGGCACCGTAGCCAATGCACTTATGAATTATATGGAAAAAACGGGACAGTCTTTCAAGATAAGATTCGTCAACAGACTCGACATGGATACGTCGGGTCTTCTTGTCGTTGCAAAAAACGCTTATTGTCAGAACGAATACACGAGACAGATGAAAGAAAACATAGTAAAAAAACGTTATATAGCAATATTGAAAGGTATCATAAAAGAAGATTCCGGAAAAATAGATCTGCCTATCGGAAGACCTGATCCTGAAGATGTAAGACGCGGCGTTATGGAGGGAGGGCTTCCGTCCGTAACTCATTTTTCCGTGATCGAGCGATACATAAAAAGCGGATACACTCTCGTTGAACTTATATTGGAAACCGGCCGCACCCATCAGATAAGAGTCCATATGTCTCACACAGGACATCCGGTCCTGGGCGATTGGCTGTACGGCGGAGAAAACGTACTGCTGATCGAACGCCAGGCCCTTCACGCAGCCGGACTTTCCTTTATTCATCCCATAACAAAAGAGCAGCTAAACATAACTGCTCCTGTTCCGACTGATATGATGAAAGTCTTAGAACGTCTTAGAAAGATCGAAGGGTGATTTCCCTTTTATTCACCCATTATCTCAGAGATCGACTTTTTCTTCATCTCATCTATCAGTATATTCTGTATCCTTTCTATCTCATTGTGCACTTTGCACGGCATTCCCTCAGGATTTCTGTTGCACTCATCTTTCATACAGTGAAGTATCGCCAGATCTCCTTCCGTTATGCTCACCACATCGTACAGCGTTATCTTATCAAGATCGCCGTTTAGAAGATATCCGCCTCTGTTTCCTCTCTCCGATTTCACCAGGTCTGCCAGCTCCAGTTCACGCAGTATCTTATACGCAAAAGCTTTAGGTATATCTTCTTTTTCACATATTTCTCTCACATTGTGTATCTTGCCGTCCTTAAGAACTCTAAACACTCTCATTGCATAATCGCTTCTTCTTGTTATCAGCATTTTCTTCTCTCCATCATAATCATGTATGAATTCATTTTCTGTTCAGGTAAAAATATACATCTTATTTAATATAACACAATCCGCATCTTATTTCCACTTTTTTCTATCTGTACACTTTACCGTCCTGTCCATCTTCTCCATATCTGTATTTTATAAGCTCGCTTACCGTTACAGTCTGATATCCTTTTTCTTTAAGCCACGGAACTAATTTTTTCGTTGCTTCCGCGGTGGTATCATACAGAGAATGCATCAATATTATCTTTCCATCCAGCGATTCTTTTGATTTCACCGATTCAAAGATCTTGTCCGCATTTCTGCTCTTCCAGTCCAGCGTATCCACCGACCACATTATAACAGGCATATTTGCCGCTTTATTCACATTTTCATTGGTAGCGCCGTAACTCGGCCTGAATACTGTCGGATATGCTCCGCATGCACTTTTTATCGCTTCATTCGTCTTGTTTATCTGCTCTTCGACCTCTTTATCCGTCAGCTTAGTCAAAACCGGATGGTTCCACGTATGATTGCCTATTTCACATCCCATACTTCTCGCCCTGTCTATCTTGTCAGGAGCATTATCCACACGATTTCCCGTATAGAAAAAAGTAGCCACCGTATTGCTGCTTTCGAGACAATTAAGTATCTCTTCTTCACTTTTTCCTCCAGGTCCGTCATCATATGTAAGCGCGACCATCGGCTTTGACGGATCTACATACCTTTCAAGAACAGCCGACCTGAGTGTATCCTGTAGTTTTTCTTTTTCTATTTTTACGGATATGATCCCTTCTGATTTGTCGGCAACCGTTCCCTCTTTAAAGAAAAAAGTCACATATGATTCTGTTATCATGAAATCATTGAAGTTTTCCGGGCTGTCTGAAACATATTCCTTCCAGCCCTCAGACAGCCTTTCTCCATCATAATCATTTTCGAAATATTCAGTTACCTGTTCGGAACATACGCTGCGATAGTCAGGCAGGAATACTTGTTCCGGAACCATTTGACTCCCCGTTTCCTTTGATAGCAGATATGTATCTACCGATGATGAAAGCTTCACCATATCCAGCCCCTTTTCTCTGCTGCCCGTATTATGTATCACCACGCTCAATGCGCCGTTTCCCGTTTCATATACTGCGGATTTTACTATCAGAGCGTCTTTTGCATCTTTTTCTTTACTTGCTCTTCCGCTCCACTCCTGTTTGATCTCCTGTATTTTCAGCTGCCTGAAATTCTCCGCTTTTTCGTTGTCAACGATATCGTAATCCGCCGCATATGATATAGGACTGCCGTATTCATATATTTTCTCAGTCTTTCCGTCCACCTCGAACAGAGTATCTTCCTCAAACTGATTTTCGGCGTAAAGTTTGAATTCCTCTTCGTTATTGTATATCCTTCCTGACAAAAACGCTTTGAATCCTATTGCTCCCGTCACCGCAAGAGTCACTAAAAACAATACTCCTACAACTCTTCTTCTCAACATTTTATGCTTCCTTCTTCTATGTCTGTCCCCACGCGTACATCCCCTGAATTTCTCGTTCACTTTCTTTTCAATTGTCATATCCCTTTTCCCTTTACCTTATCTTTGATGTGTCTTTTGTTTAGTTTTATACAAAAGTAAGTTCGATTTTATTTTACAATATCATTTTTTTATGTTACAATCAATCCCGTACTAAAAAAATCAAGTAAAAAACAATATTACCGGAGAAACAGTATAAATAATGAAAAAATTTCTGAACGAATTTAAAGAATTCGCCATGAGAGGAAATGTTCTCGACATGGCTGTCGGCATCATAGTTGGAGCTGCATTTACAGCAATAGTCACATCTCTTGTCGACGATATACTCTCGCCTATAATAGGTCTTTTAGTAAGGGTGAATTTCAGCGACCTCGTCGTTACTATCGCAGGAGTCGAGCTGAGATACGGATCTTTCATAATGGCCGTTATCAATTTCCTCATAGTTGCTTTTGTCTTATTCCTGCTGATAAAAGCGATGAATACCGCCGCAAATCTCGGCAAAAATAAAAAAGAAGAAGCTCCTACTACAAAAACTTGTCCTTATTGTATGAGCGAGATCGATATCAAAGCCACGAGATGTCCCAACTGTACTTCTCAGCTCCCTGAAACTGAGACAAATAAAGAAAAAAACGCTGCTGAAAGCGGTATTCCGGAAGCTTAAAGCTCCGGATATATGCGGATGTAGTTTAGTGGTAAAACTCCAGCTTCCCAAGCTGGCATTGCGAGTTCGATTCTCGTCATCCGCTCCATCATCAAACCATTGGAATTTCAATGTTCCAATGGTTTTTGTTTTGTCAATATGGTTGTCCCGTTGCTTCATTTATGCTCTATTTCCTTTAAAGCCTCTGTTTCTGTGAAAAAAGTGCGGTAACCTAACAGCACAAAGAGTACCACCGAAAAAGATGTGCATCCTAAAATTCCCAGCATGATAGCTATCTGATATTTTATTGCAGTGAGAGGAAATACTCCCGACATGAGCTGGCCTGTCATCATCCCCGGCAGGGTGACCAGTCCCATCGTCATCATGCTGTTCATAGTGGGAAGAATGGCGCTGTCAAAAGCATCATTCACGATCTCATGTGCAGCGCGGCGGCAGCTCGCTCCCAGCATCAGCGCGTTTTCAATCAGTCCCCTTTTATCTCGAAAACTGCTGATCATAGAATTTGCAGCCAAGGCCATACCCGTCATACAATTGCCGATAAACATACTGGAAATCGGTATAAAATATTGAGGATCAAACCAAGGATCGGTACAAAGAACTGCCCCGACAAAAATCAACGCCGTTAATGCAAACCCTGCCACCATTGAGATGCAGAGGATGCCCTTCAGTTCTTTAGATATTATCCCTTTTACGCGCTTTATGGCGTTGAACACGGCCACAGCCATCATGCAAGCTACTACCAGAATGCTCAGCCACCACGATGGATGATCGAACACATACATTAAAATATATCCCATAACAGCAAGCTGCAGTGTCATTCTCAAAGAAGCTATTACAATTTGCTTCTGCCGTTTGATTCCACGCCACTGAAATATAAGGATTAAAAATAGAATAAAAATATAAGCAAGCATCAAATTTTGTATCGAAAGGTCTAAAACACTATTATTCATAACTCATACCCCCGTGTATATCCATCTTCAATGCACACGATCGAATCAGACAGCAGCTGTGCTATCTGCACGGAATGTGTGACTAAAACGATCGTTTTTCCGTTTCTCTGAGCAGCTTGCAGCAGTGATTCGAAAATATCCAGTTCAGTTTCCTCATCCAACGCAGCCGTCGGTTCATCAAGCAGATACGTTTCCGCCTTTGTCAGCAGCAAACGTGCCAAACAAACACGCTGCTTTTCCCCTCCTGAAAAATTATCACACCAATCATTTAAAGGCTTGTCTAACCGGACCGTCTCTAATGCTTTGTACATCTCATCACTGCCAGGCGGATCATACCCGCAGAGATTAGCGGGAAGCTGCAATTCCTCGGCTAAAGTGCCTCCATGCAAAATCGGAGTCTGCCCCAGCATTGAAACCTTTCTTCGCAATTGTACCGGCGGGATCGAAGCAAGCATTTCTCCATTGTAGCAAATCGTCCCAAAGTCTGGCTCTAAAAGCCGGTTAAGCATCCTTAACAGAGTGCTTTTACCGGCGCCGGAGGCACCGACGATGCAGGATACATCTTTGTCCAAAGTAAGGGACGGGATATTAAGAATCTCTTTATATTTCAGATCTTTTATTTCAAACATGCTTTCTCTCCTCAAAATACATATGCAAAAACAGCCTTCCGATTTGGAAGGCTGTTTTTACATTAAAAATCGTTCCTTAATATAATTGGTGCGGATAAAGGGATTCGAACCCCCATGAAGTAACCTTCACACGGACCTGAACCGTGCGCGTCTGCCAATTCCGCCATATCCGCATGGCTCATGAATAAACATGACTATTTTATTATACTACTTTTTTATTTTATTGCAAGATAAATATTGCGTTTTTTATTTATTTCTGTTTACAAAATACTCGATAGAAATTATTATAATATAGTGGGTAAAATCCAAACATCGAAAAATCCGTAAAAGTCAGATAAAAGGAGAGTATGTATGCAGGGTTATAACTGTATAATCGTATATGAAAAAAATGAAAATGATATACTTTTCTGCAAAAGACTGAGCGATCCATATAAAGGACTTTTCAACCTTGTGGGTGGAAAGATCGAAAGCGGAGAAGATGGTTTTGACGCAGCATACAGAGAACTTTTTGAAGAGACAGGAATAACATCTGACGATATAAGATTGAGTCATATGATGGATTTTACATATTATAACCAGGACTGTTTCGTTGAAATATACGTTGGCAAGCTTGAAGATCATGTGATCTTGAAAGAAGAAAAACATCCTCTCGTCTGGATATCAAAAGAGGAGAATTTTTTTGATTCCAAAAAGTTTGCAGGCGAAGGAAACATAGGACATATGGTCGAGCAGGTAAATATATACGGGAAAGGAATCATAAAGTGACAATGCAGGGAGACAGAGATAAAAAAACAACTAAAAAAAATATAAACTTCTCCAATATAGGAAAAAGCGTAGTAATAGGAGGAACGATGCTTGTTCCCGGAGTGAGCGGCGGATCTATGGCTATGATACTGGGCGTGTACGATCAGCTCATCTCTTCGGTAAGCTCTTTTATGAAACATAAACGTGAAAGCGCAATATTCCTTCTCACTTTTGCAGCAGGAGGTCTTGCCGGAATGTTTTTGTTTTCAAAGCCGATACTGTATCTGATCGAAAGATTTCCGATGCCTATGCTGTACTTTTTCATGGGTGCTGTCGCCGGAGGCATACCGCTTATTTTCAAGAAAGCCAATATCAAAAAGTTTTCAGTAAGAGGTCTTATATATATTATACTCGGAATAGTGATGGTAGTTGCTGTCTCATATATCCCTATGGGAGGAAAAAGCAGCAGTATGGGCGCCGGTATGCAGAGCTTTGTCATGCTTGCCGCAGCAGGATTTATAGCGGCCGTAGCTCTTGTTCTTCCCGGTATCAGCGTGTCCTATCTGCTGCTTGTGCTGGGACTTTACGATGAAACGATGAGAGCTATAAGTCAGCTTTATATGCCATTCCTGATACCTTTAGGCATTGGCCTGATACTCGGCATAATACTTACTACAAAAATACTTGAGATGGCCATGACGAATTACCCTCAGCCTACTTACCTGATAATCCTCGGATTTGTACTGGGCTCTGTAAGAGAAATATATCCCGGAGTACCTACAGGTATTCAGATCCCCATATGCATAGTTTCCATATGCGCAGGATTTGCGGCTATAATATTTATTTCAAGACGCGAACTGAAAAGTGAAGATTAAAGTTCATCTAATTTAATTACATGTAAAAAGACCTGGAAGGGCGTTCTGTCGAATCGCACTGTCAGGTCTTTCATTATACATCCATTTATCTAACCAACGATCAAGCTTTAACGATCAAACTTCACTGCATATGCGCCTAAAACCTGTCTGCACGGTATCTTCGCCGCGTTTTCTGCCGTAAAAGCCTCTCTTGCATATATTTTCTTTATCTCCTCAGGATGAGCTGGCAGTGTTTTGCCAATGCTCACGCCTTCGGCATCTTCCTCTGTAAATTTCCACTTGAACCGGCAGTCGCAGAATTCTTTGCCGGCTGTTATCGTCTCAGGTGACCGCAACAACATCTTTCCGCCTATGAAATAGCAGCCGTCGTTATCTTTTTCAGCGGGACATGCACCCTCGATTCCCGTATAAGTAAAGGATATTTCAAGAAAATCAGCTCTGAATATAACTTCTCTCCCCTTTTTTTCGAAAGGTATATCGTTCCAGCAGGCAATATTCAGCCATCCTTTTTTACCGTCCCTGCCGATGGGCGTATTGAATTCTATGTAGCTTCTGTTTTCATCTATTATCTCTGCATTGATGCGCAGAACAGGCCTTATGGAAGTAAATCCATCCGGTATTACCGCACGGAGCCTGTCTTGCTCTACACCATATGCCATAACGTATTGTTCTATCTTCATGATACGATATACTTTACCCTGCGTATATCACGCAGCTCTCCATCTTCCTTCACTGCTGCCGTCCATATTATCTACAGCTTTATTTATTTCATACTGACAAAGAGCGTAATTTATTATCTGAAAGCCTAATAATGCAAGAACAAGATAAAGAACTCTCGTGTCAGTACTCGTGTATTCAAGATATCTGTTTTTCAAGATATCTGCTTTTTCTCCCATCTTCCATGCCCAATACCATCCGTATATACCCAGGGTTATAATGCTAAGAAGGAAAGATACTCCTCCTGAAGTCTTGTGCGGATGATCTGTCATCCTGTTCATTTCATTTGTCAGTACTATAAACCAATAAATTCCGTATATACCGAAAGTTATAAATGTGAACACTATACACAAAATAAGATTGCGCTTCATTTCATTGTTTCCTTTCTATAAATACTTGGGCAAGACGTAAGCCGGGTTCTGTATCTGACAATCATCTATCTTGGCCTCCTGTTACCAGAAAGCTCATGCGACCCACCTCCCGGGCAGCGACGGGCAGCCGCTTCTTATGCCCTATTTGGTCTTGCTCCGGATGGGGTTTACACGAAAGATATGTTACCATATCTCCCTGTGAGCTCTTACCTCACAATTTCAACCTTACCACGGCATTATCCGTTTCGGCGGTGTGTTTCTGTTGCACTTTCCCTATAGTTACCTACGCCGGACGTTATCCGGCATCCTCGCCCTGTGGAGCCCGGACTTTCCTCATGCGCTCCAAAAGCACACGCGATTGTCTGTCTTACCCAAATAAACAAGCCTTATTCACTCGATTATTTATAACATATAAACGAAATTTTGTAAAGAAAACGCCTTTCCATTTTATTTGCTTTTGTACCTGCATAATGTTATAATTTCATGGCGTGTACTATAATCAACACATGGATCAGCATAAATTGGAGACGAATAAGGAGGAAATAAAATGGAACTCGAATCCATAAGCGTCGGCATACTTTCAATAGTGCCGCCGCTTGTAGCCATAGTCTTAGCACTTATCACTAAAGAAGTTGTATTTTCACTTGTACTTGGTATACTTTCAGGTACGGCAATATACGCATTTTCTACCGGCACCGATATCGTTGGTATGTTTGACACCACCGTTTCACTAATGACCGGAAAGCTCGCTGAAAATACCAGTATGATCATATTTCTCTGCCTTTTAGGTGTTCTTGTAGCTCTTATAAACAGAGCCGGCGGCTCACGAGCCTACGGAGAATGGGCCGTAAAAAAACTGAAAAGCAAAAAAAGCGCTTCAATTGCCACAGTATTTCTCGGCATACTTATTTTCATAGACGATTATTTCAACTGTCTGACTGTGGGAACTGTAATGCGCCCTGTAACTGACAGATTCAATATGTCCAGAGAAAAGCTCTCTTATCTTATAGATGCCACTGCCGCACCTGTATGTATAATAGCTCCTATTTCTTCATGGGCAGCTTCAGTAATGTCCTACTATCCGGAATCGGCCGGCATGAGCGGGATGACAGCATTCTTATCTTCCATCCCTATGAATCTGTACGCGATACTTACTATTTTTATGATATTCTACATATCTCTTAAAAAGAACGCCGATTACGGTCCTATGCTCAAAGCAGAGCTTCTCGCAGAAAAGGGCATCCACGAAGGAAGAGTTGCCATGAGCAGGCAGGAAGAAGAATTTCTTGAACAGAACAGCAATACAAAAGGAAAGATCTGCGATCTCGTGATACCGATCTTATTCCTCATCGCAGCTTCGATCCTTTCGATGCTTTACGTCGGAGGTTACTGGAGCGGAGAAAATCCTACTCTGTTCGCTGCTTTCGGAAATACTGACGCCGGCACTGCTCTTGCCCTCGGAGCTTTCGTATCTCTGATATTTGCTTTTATATATTTCATGGCACGACGTGTACTGACTTTTAAGGACTTTTTCAGCTGTATAAATCCGGGAATCAATTCAATGGTTGCAGCCTGTGTGATCCTTACTCTTGCATGGTCCATAAGCGGAGTATGCAGAGAACTCCTTTCAACAGGAGAATACGTAGCCGATCTCGTACAATCTTCAGGTGTTCCTGTAGGAATACTTCCTGCACTCATATTCCTCGTGGCTTGTCTGCTGTCATTTTCAACAGGAACAGCCTGGGGAACATTCGGAATACTCATACCTATAATAATAGCGATCTGCGAAGTTGCCGCACCTGAACTTCTCATCACCACATTATCGGCAACGCTCGCCGGATCTGTATTCGGAGATCACTCATCACCTATATCCGATACAACGATCCTCGCTTCTACAGGTGCACAGTGCGATCACCTCAAGCATGTAGGCACTCAGGTACCTTACGCATCTACAGTTGCCGTATGCTGCCTGCTCGGATATATAGTAGCAGGATTTACAGGAGATCTCGGACTTGCAGTCAGCACGCTTATCACTCTGCCGTTCTCGCTCATATGCCTCGTGATAGCTCTGCTGATACTCCCTAAATTCTTCGGGAAAAACAGATATAAGGATCTCGTTTGATAGATTTGAACTAAATACGCGAAAAACCGCTCTCATTCAATTAAGAGCGGTTTTTTATTATCTAATGCACGTCAATACAATATTATAAAAACACTTCAAAAGGATCTGTAGACCTTAATGCAGCAAATATCTCAGCTTTTCCACCCAGATGTTTTTGCAGCAGGGATCTCATATTTTCTCCGAAAGACTTCTCCGTACCGTAATGACCTGCATCTATCACAGCGATTCCCATTGTCTCAGCCTTCTGCGCCTCGTGATGCTTCATATCTCCTGTTATGAACAGCTCACACCCGTGCGCCGCCGCGGCTTCCGCGAATTCTATCCCCGCACCCGTGCATATGCCTACAGTTTCAATTACCCTGTCCGGGTCCCCTGTTCCTCTGATTTTACGCATATCTATATCGAACTTTTCACAGAGTATTCCTGCAACATCTCTTATCTTTAAAGCTTTTTTTAATTTTCCTATCCTGCCGATATCGAACATGGAGTTTCTTTCCATCATCTTTTCAGGCTCTTCTACGTTTTCTCCTGCCAGATTTTTTAAGGAAACGAGACCGATCGCTCTCGCAAGCATATCATTATTGCCGCCCTTTGCTTTATCAAAAGGCGTGTGGCATGAATAAACTGATATACCGCTCTTTATAAGCTCTATGACCATATCCCCTTCAGCATCGCCTCTGCTTATCTTTCTGATACCTGAAAATATGAGGGGATGATGTGTTACTATCATACTGCATGAAAGTGCCTGAGCCTCTCTTAATATATCCATATTCAGTTCGAGACACGTAAGTACCCTGTCCGCAGAAGTATCTCCGAACTCTATCTGAAATCCGCTGTTATCCCATGTTTCCTGCAACTCTCTTGGGGCTATCTTCTCTATGACAGAAGCGATATCTCTCACCGTTAAACGTTTATCTTTCATTATCTTTCTCCGTACATCTTGAGCAGCGCCTTTATGTAATATATATCAGCGCATATATTATCTTCCATCTCTATATCACGCGTATTCGACAGCATGACATTCTCCAGAACATGTTTCCGCTCCTCCATATTTTTCATCAGAAACTCTTCCACAAGTCCTTCTCCTTTTATTATCCATGGAGGAACTCTGTACATGTACTCCTCATCTATCTTTCCTTGAAACGGTGCCAGATCTTCTTTCTCATTTAATTTTTTATGACCTTTTAAAATCCCGTCCGGCTGTGCAGTTATTATCTCCGGTATGAAATTCCCCTCTCTTACAAGATCCTCTCCTATTATGGCAAATCCGTTATCCGAAAGCCATCTGCGAAGATATCCCTGACCGCTCCTCGGCTGAAATATGAATTTTTCAACAGATCTTGCCGTTTTCATATCTGACTCCAGTATATCTGCAATGAGATTTCCTCCCATACCGGCTATTACCACCGCATCTGCTTCTCCGGTTCTCAGCACAGATAATCCGTCGCCTTCCCTCAGCTCATATCCTCCATCCAGATATTTTTTACAGCACATTTCCGCCTTTGAAAGCGACTGCCGACTTATATCTGTCAATATAGCTTTTTCACATCGTCCTGTCATCATCATATAAACAGGTAAAAAACCATGGTCGGTCCCTATGTCCGCCATGGTTTTTATATTCCCAAGTCTGTCAGCTATGACGCGCAGTCTTTCACTCAACTTAATCATTTTACAAAACCTCTTGCCGAATAAAACAAATGTCTTCTGAAATCTATTCCAGATAATCCTTCAGCTTCTTGCTTCTGGTAGGATGCCTTAGCTTTCTCAGAGCTTTAGCCTCTATCTGTCTTATTCTCTCTCTCGTAACGTCAAATTTTCTTCCAACTTCTTCGAGTGTTCTTGCACGCCCGTCTTCAAGTCCAAATCTCAGCTTCAGAACCTTCTGCTCTCTTTCCGTAAGAGTTCCGAGCACATCTACAAGCTGTTCCTTCAGCATTGAAAAGGCCGCCGCTTCAGCAGGAGCAGGAACATCATCATCGGGAATAAAATCCCCCAGATGACTGTCTTCCTCTTCACCTATAGGTGTTTCCAAAGAAACAGGCTCCTGTGCTATTTTGAGTATTTCACGTACCTTTTCAACGGAAATGCCCATTTCCTCAGCTATTTCATCAGGGGTAGGCTCACGCCCTTCCTCCTGAAGCAGCTGTCTTGATACCCTTATCAGCTTGTTTATGGTCTCTACCATGTGGACAGGAATTCTTATGGTCCTGGCCTGATCTGCTATGGATCTGGTTATAGCCTGTCTTATCCACCATGTAGCGTATGTGCTGAACTTATATCCCTTCGTCCAGTCAAACTTATCTACAGCCTTTATAAGTCCGAGATTTCCTTCCTGTATCAGATCGAGGAACAGCATTCCTCTTCCCACATATTTTTTCGCTATGCTGACTACAAGTCTCAAATTCGCTTCACAAAGCTTCTGTTTTGCATATTCATCTCCCTCTTCCATCCTCTTGGCAAGATCTATTTCTTCCTGTGCAGTCAGAAGAGGAACTTTCCCTATTTCCTTCAGATACATCCTTACAGGGTCGTCCACTGCTATATTCTTGGAAATAGTTGCTTCAAGATCAATTTCCTTGGCATCCGGATTTTTCGCTATTACCGCTTCTACTTCAGGATCATCCACTTCCTCATCGTCTATTTCCATAAGCTCAATATCATCAGGCTCATTCTCAAGGGTCACCTCTATCCCCTTGCCTATAAGCGTATCATATATCTCGTCCATCTGATCCTTATCGATATCAACATCTCCCAGACAGTTGGATATCTCCGTATAGGTCAAAACCTTTTTCCCTTTTCTCGAAGCCCTGTCAGTCAGCTCTTTTATCACACGCTTTTTAGCTTCTTCATCGAGAACGCTCACTTCCTGATCGATCTTGTTTTCATCTTCCGACATCTTAAGTCCGTCTTTTTTTTCCATATTGCTGTGTCTGCCCCTTTCTATTCCTTTAACTCTTTCTGTATTTCCATAAGCTGCTGTGTCAGCTCCAGTATTTCTTTTTCATTTTCATTTTCGTCCGCCATGGAAAGCCTCATTAAAATGCTCTCTTCGCTGTCTTTTAGTTTATTTTTTCTTATCAGCCTTATACAGTCTTCAAATATCCTCTCTTCTCTTCCATGAGGTATGACTTCATCTTCGATCTCCTCGATAAATAAGGCCGTATCCTCGTCGAGCATATCTTTAAGATCCTGGATGTCGATATGCTTCTGATCCTTATTTTCGATCGCAGAATATATATTTCTCCCCGCTTCACTTCTAAAGGCGTATTCCTTTAAATCATCGGGGATATGAACGAATCTGCCGTCTACAAGCATAAGTTTTATAAGGTCTCTTTCAACGCGCGGTATGGTTTCACCTGTCATTTCCGCTTCTTGTGTGTGATCCCTTCTTGTCCGGATTTCCTTTTCCTGACTATTATTACCGGAATATTCAAATCTTATAGCACCTTCCGAAATCCCCGTCTCCGCAGCAATTTTCCTGATATATATATCTGCCTCGACAGGTTTCATTTTCTTCAATATTTCTATGACATCTCTTATAAAGTCAACTCTCTGCTGTTCGTCCTCCATGTCATATCTGTCTCTTATGACGGAAATCTTAAAGTCTCCGTACGGCACAGCGTTTTTTACAAGCTCGGTGAACGCTTTTTTGCCGTTTTTCTTCACGAATTCATCCGGATCCTTTCCATCAGTCACTCTGAGCACTCTCGCTTTCAACCCTTCCTGATAGAGTATATCAAGCCCTCTGAAAGCTGCATTTTGTCCCGCATTGTCTGCATCATATGAAAGTATCACATTCTTCGTATATCTCTTTATCAGCCTTGCCTGATTCTCCGTCAGCGCCGTTCCCAGCGATGCCGAAACATTCCTTACTCCTGACTGATATAAGGATACTACATCCATATATCCTTCAACGAGAATTATTCGGTCCTCATCAGAAACAGACTTCTTCGAAAGATTCAGTCCGTAAAGATTGTTTTTCTTTTGAAATACCGATGATTCCTGAGAATTCAAATATTTAGGCTCTCCGTCATCTATTATGCGTCCGCCGAAGCCTATAACTTTTCCCGCCGTATTTATTATAGGAAATATCACTCGACTCCTGAATTTATCAAAATATTTCCCTCCTGATCTGGAAATCAGTCCAAGATGCATAAGTTTATCTTCAGCTACGCCTTTTTCCTTAAAAAAATCAAGCAGGCTCGTCCAGTTGCCGTCGGCATATCCAATGCCGAATTTATTCATAGTTTCTTCCGTTATACCTCTTTTTTTCATGTATGTGTATCCCGGATTTGCTCTTTCTCTCAAAGCTTTGAAAAAAAATCTCGCAGCCTGTCTGTTTATCTCGTAGTACTCGTCTTTATCCTTTCCGCCTCTGAAAGCACCTTCAAGACTTATCCCGTATTCCTTTGCCAGCATTTCAACTGCGCCTTTAAAATCCAGAGCGTAATATCTTTCGACAAAATTTATCACATCGCCTGTAGCTCCGCATCCGAAGCATGTATATATCTGTTTTGTTTCGGATACAACAAAAGAAGGTGTTTTTTCGTTGTGGAACGGGCAAATTCCCTTGTAGTTGCTTCCCGCCTTTTTAAGAGAAACAACTCTGCCAACCACATCCACGATGTCACACCTGCTTTTTATTTCATCGACTATATTGATCTGACTGTTTTGTTTCACTTTTGCCCCTCTGTATGTACTACTTATTTTATATATACGACAAAAGTCTCCCTTTTCCTTTTTTATTTTAAACTTTTTTTGTGAACTTCAAGTGCCGCTTAACCGAAAATTTCTTCATAAATATTTACCGCATATCTGTCAGTCATTCCGGCTATATGATCCTTTACAAGCTCCTCAAGAGTAAACTCTGCGCGCATTTCCGCAAGCTCCTTTGGAAGCTTATCAGGATTTTTAAGATAATATCCGAAAAGAGATGTTATTATAAGCTCTACCCTATTGAGATCCTCTGCCTTCTTGACATTTTTATTGAGATATACATTTTTAAACATGAAGGACCTGAGTTCGTTCATAGCCTGCGTCTTCTCATCACTTAAACTTGCCTCAGGCTTTCCGAAGCTGTTTGCAATCATATCCTTTACCAGAGTGTCTATCCTTTTTTTATGAGAATTGCCCAGCACTTCTATACATTCCCTGGGGAGACTATCCTCAGTTATTATCCCGCTTCTCAGAGCATCATCGATATCATGATTTATATATGCTATTCTGTCGCTCACCTTTACTATCTGACCTTCAGGCGTGCATGGCACAGTGCTGCCTGTATGGTTCAATATGCCGTCTCTGACTTCATATGTGAGGTTCATTCCCCTTCGCGTTTTACTCTGAGACTCCAGTACATCCACTACGCGGAGACTCTGTACATTATGTTTAAAGCCTCCGGAATATATGTCGTTCAAAACAGTCTCTCCGCTGTGTCCGAAAGGTGTATGCCCCAGATCGTGTCCCATGGCTATTGCCTCTGCAAGGTCTTCGTTGAGTCCGGCGCCTCTCGCTATCGTCCGCGCTATCTGCGAAACTTCTATGGTATGCGTAAGACGAGTCCTGAAATGATCTCCTTCAGGAGATATGAAAACCTGCGTTTTATGCATAAGCCTTCTGAAAGATTTAGAATGTATTATCCTGTCTCTGTCTCTTTGAAAATCAGTCCTCACACTGCATTTTTCTTCCTTTTCAAGCCGTCCTCTGCTTTCAGCCGCCTTTGTAGCATATTTTGAAAGATATTCGTACTCTCTTTTTTCCAGATCCTCTCTCATGATCATATAAAAGTTCCTCCGTATATATTTATATTACATACATAGATTCACATTGTAAAGCTGTTTATACTTGCTACTTCCGATGCGATATCCGAACTTGCTTTTTCAAGAAGCCTCATCACTTCCCGCTGCAAATTTTCATCAAGAAACATTATGCTCTCTGCTACAGCACAGATCATATCTTTCTTTTCATCTTTATCCAGATCCTCATAAAAATTTTTCACCTGAACAAATTCTTTCAAAATCTAACGCTCCCTTCCGTTTCGAATCATATTCCCAATTTTGTGAGCATGCCCCATCATATTCGATATCCCGCTGCCGTATATATACATTCCTTCAATAGTGTTGTCTGGAGAAAAAGAGATATCCTTTTCTCTATCCGCCTCCGCATCTGTTATTTTCAATATCCCGGCTTTAACGGAGGGTATCGTATTTTCATTCCAGTCCGCTGTACATTTCAAATAGTCCGGATGAGATGCAAGTCTGTGGTCCGCTATCTGAACTGACAATTCATATGCCGGAAAATTCCCTTCAGAAACTGCCTCCTTCAATTCATCGCCTGCGATATCAGGATCAAATCCCGCCATGAATTCCGCAAAAATTCTGTCAGTCCTCCTTTTACGCTGTTTAAGCGGATTCCACCTGTATCTGACAAGAAATTTTTCTCCTTTTGCATTTTCCCACACATATGTATTGACCGAATACCATATAGTACTTATATAAGAATCTATCAACCCTCTATTGGAGAACATTCTGAGAATACAGTTGATAGATTCCGGATTTTTCACTGCAAATTCCCAAAGCCTTTCGTCATTTATCCCATCAAAGAGCTCCTCTTTTGTGAACCCTTTTGCCATATCGAAAAACTTTTGTCCGTCGTTTATAAGATATACCGGAAGACTCTGACAGATAAGGTCACATTTACCTTTTGATGTAAAGAATCTCACAGCAAACCCCTTTATATTCCTTATAGTATCCGCTGATCCCTTCTCCCCAAGCATCGACGAAAACCTTGCTTTTACCGTAAAACTGTCGCCGGTATCCTGAAATATCTCAGCTTCAGTATACTCTTCAAAAGACATATACGGTCTGAAAAAACCTTTTACCTCCATTCCTTTCCTGTACATGAGTCTTGGCTTTGGAAGGCTGGATATCATTTCACAAAGTCCTTCCGATAATAAAAAATCTGTCATACAACACCACCTCACGGTAGTATATGCGACAGATTTGTTTTTTGTCTTTACTGTTGCTATATGCCTGTATGTCCGAATCCTCCGCTCCCTCTTTCTGTTTCCGAAAGCTCATCCGCCGCCGTAAGCACAGCTTTTTCATATCTTGCTGCCACCATCTGAGCGATGCGGTCTTTATCATGTATCACAAAAGCTTCGCTGCCCCAGTTTATAAGCGCAACTTTTACTTCTCCGCGGTAATCGCTGTCTATCGTTCCTATGCCATTCACAAGCCCTATGCCGTATTTTATCGCAAGTCCGCTCCTTGCACGTATCTGCACTTCACAGCCCTTTGGGATTTCCAGAAAAAGTCCTGTAGGTACGAGCGCTCTTTCTCCGGGCTTGATCTCCATCGGATTTTCCAGATGCGCTCTGATATCCATTCCCGCAGATCCTTCAGTCTCATATTCGGGAAGTATTCCTGTAAGGGACTTAACTTTAATTTCCATTTTTTACTATCCTTTCTAAATCTATATCCTTTCCGGTCACCGCAGCTCCGCAGTAGGATCTGTAATCCCCTATCATGCCTGCTGCGTCCAATATATCTTCTCGAGTTACTTTATCAAAGCCTGAAAGCACTTCCTCATCACTGTATACTTTATCGAGCAGCAATTTGTTCTTACCTATGGAAAACATTCTGCTGTTGACATTCTCAAGTCCAAATATATATGAACTTTTCACCTGTTCTTTAGCCATCTGAAGTTCTTCCTGGGTGACCCCTTCTTTTCTCAGCAGCTCAAGCTCATGTTCCACTGCAGCCATCGCTTCCTCAGCCTTGTCGTGAGCAACTCCGGCATAAATGCAGAAAAATCCCCAGTTGCTTGCAAATGAATTCATTGAATACACTGAATAAGCAAGTCCCCTCTCTTCTCTTATGTTCTGGAAGAGCCTGGAACTCATGCTGCCTCCTAAAATACTGTTCATCAGAACGAAAGCATAATATTTGTCATCAGCCAAAGATACGGAAGGCACTGCAAGACATATATGGGTCTGCTCTATATCCTTTACCTTTACGCTGAAGCTTTGCTTATACGGTCTTATTTCTTCTTTTTCCGTTACTTTCTTTTCTCTGAAAGCGGTAAGCTTATCTTCAAACATTTCCACTATACGCTCTTCATCGAAATTACCTACAACAGCAACGACTATGCTATCCCTTGCATATTTAACATCCATATAACTTTTAAGCTTGTCTCTGTCGAGTCTCGCCAGGCTTTCAGGTGTTCCGAGAATACTCCTCCCAAGCGGATTACCGCTGGATACCAGCTCGGATATGGTATCATAAACATCATCATCGGGAGTATCTTTGACCATTTTGATCTCCTCGCATATAACCTGTCTTTCCTTGTCCATCTCTTCAGGTGCAAAACGTGAAGCTGTCAGCATATCCAGCAGTATTTCCGCTCCTTTATATATGTTTGACGACAATGTCTTGATATAGTAACATGTAGCTTCTTTTCCTGTAAAAGCGTTGAAGACTCCTCCTATTTTATCTACATCCGCAGCAATCTCCTTCGCAGTCCTTTTTTCTGTGCCCTTGAACATCATATGCTCTATATAATGTGATGCTCCTGAAAACTCTTCTTTTTCATCAGCTGCGCCTGCTCTCACCCAAATGCCCAGAGCAGCGGACTGAACATAATCTGTTTTTTCCATTATTATATTCGTCCCGCAGTTCAACTTTCTGACTTTTATCATATCATCCTGCCTTTCTGAAAATCATTATTGTATTGTAACACAAATCCTGTGTTTTTCATATACTGCCATTGAACAATTCAGTATAACTTCATAATTATATGATTTACATCAAGGAGGTAAATGATGAACTGTTTTTGTGCTTCACAAAACAACACCAACGATAACTGCTGCAGAGCAAATGATCTGTGCTGTTTCAGCGGCAATCTCGAAGATGTTACCGCTACTCCTATCTACGTTCAGAGCGTTTATGATGCAGTAAGATTTCATCTCAACGGAATGAAAACAGTGCAGGGACTCAGATTCACTCCTGCTCTGCCGTGCGGATGCAGTATAAGCAGGGTCCTTGACATAAGATGCAAAAAAGTATTTGATCCTTCTCAGGCCGGCGACTGCGACAACCTGACTCTCGACATGGAAACTGGTATCTCCGGCGCTACATTTCTCAACGATTCAAAAGGTATCGTCGAAACCATCGGCCCGGACGGCGTCCCTTCTGAAAAAATCATATTTGCCGACACAAGCAATTGCGATGAAGACGGATGCGGTACACCGATATTCGGCACTCAAAATGTAAGAATGTGGGGTAATATAGTCGTATACATGGATCTGTGCATATGCGATAACTGCGGCAGAGAAAGCAATATGACCGTCTGCGCAGAAGTGAATATCGCCAAGCCTTCCCATCCTCTCGTACTTACTAATTTCTTTGAGCTCTGTATGCCAAGCACGTCAAACTCCGCATTTATGCCTCGCCTTACAGAGCTTTCGAACACAGGCTTCACTTGCAGACTTGCCACCAACAACTCCGGCAGAGATATATGTATAAGTCCTAACGGAGATATAACTGCCAACCTGATAATAGGTATATGCGTTACTATGGAAAAAAAGATAACGGTGCCTGTTCAGATATGCGTTCTTTCAACAGGATTCGCAGAAGCTCCTCTCCAGGAAAATACATCGGATTTCATAAACTGCCCCGGCCTTTTTCCTGACAGAAATGATGGATGCTGCGATGCCTCTGGCAATGGATATGCTTCAGGCTCTTGCTCTCAGGTCCAGGTATGCGATACATGTCCTCCGCAGCAAAATATCGACTGCGGCTGCGGCTGCGGCGATTACCAGCAGGCAACGCCGTATAACAGATAGTATAAAATCCTGATACCCTGCTGCACATACCGTTCTTACATAAGCCATGCAGCAAGGGGATCACCTGCATGAACAAAGCTCCTTTCGGAATCCGCCGAAAGGAGCTTTTGTTTTATCTGTTCAGGCTCTTTTTCTTTCCAATCTCAGTTTATCTGCTATTATAGCTATGAATTCAGAATTCGTAGGTTTTCCTTTGTCATTCTGCACAGTGTATCCAAACAGGGAGTTTATTGTCTCCAGCTTGCCCCTGTTCCACGCTACTTCTATTGCATGTCTTATTGCTCTTTCCACTCTGCTCGGAGTAGTATTGTTGGCCTTTGCTATAGCCGGATAAAGTTCTTTTGTTATTGCTCCAAGCAGATCTATATCTTCAACGACCATGATTATGGCGTCCCTCAGATAATGATACCCTTTGATATGAGCAGGTACGCCTATTTCATGAATTATATTGGTTATATCTATTTCAAGTGATTTAACATCATCTTCTTCATTGTTTGTGAGCACTGCCCGTGCATACTGGATCTTGCTGTCTTTGCTTTCCTCCACTCCAGCCAGCTGATTTATCCTTTTCATCAGGATATCAAGATTGAAAGGCTTGACTATGTAGTATTCTGCGCCCAGACTTATAGCTTTCTGCGTTATCTGTTCCTGTCCGACAGCCGAAAGCACTATTATTCTCGGATATCTGTCAAGTTCCATGCCGCTTATCTCTTCCAGCACACCAAGCCCGTCAAGATGTGGCATTATCATATCGAGTATCAATATTTCGGGCATATGTTTTTTGACACATTCCACCGTTTTAACACCGTCATGACTCACAAAATCAACATCGATATTATCCTTCTCAGAAAAGTACTCAGTCAGAATATCGCAAAATTCTCTGTTATCGTCGGCAATTCCTATTTTTATTTTTCTCATAAAATTCCTCCCTGTCATCTTATGCTAAAAATATTTTAATATCTATCAAATAAGTATCCAACAACGCAAGTTTTGCAATTTGTTTTGTTTTTTGACAACAATCGACATTTATTAAATTTTATCACAGCTTATTTAAAGTTTGCATAAAAATTAAAAAAATATGCAATATTTTTACAATTTCGTAATATTTATTGAATGTTTTGTACTTATTTGTTATAATATAAACTGTGAAATTAATGAATATTTTATATCAAAAATTTACATGCAATAATCCTGTATTCAAAATATATGGACAAAAAAAGCGATTTAAGAACGATACGAACGAAGGAATCAATAAAAAAAGCTCTGTACAAACTTGCTGAGGATAAATCATTTGATGAGATTTCAGTAACAGATATAACAAAAAAAGCTATGATAAACAGAAGCACCTTTTATCTGCATTACAGAGACAAGGAGGATCTGCTTCAATCTCTTTGCGATGAAACTCTTCATGAGCTGAAGAAATACAAGTCATACCTTACTAAAGAAGCAGTTTTTCAGTGCCGCAGGTCAGGTGCACCGCTTCCTCATCTCGTACCGGTATTATCTTACATAGAAAAAAATTCCGACTTTTTTAATACGATTTTGAAAAGCAGCGCGAAATATTCGTTTTTCATAGACTTATCCAAAGAATTTATTCCGAGATTAAAATCACTCATCCCGGATTTTGAGCCTGATGAAACGGCTCTAATATATGGGTCAGGTATAATGATAACCTCTACAGGTATATATTCAGCAAATGGATAAAAAACGATATGAAAGAAGATCCTGTAGAAATAGCTGCACTTATTACGAAAATGCTTTGGGCTGTAGTAACTATATCCCAAAAATAAATGCCCATACCGCACAACACAGAAATACTCAGGAAGAATAAACGACTGCTTCTTCCCTATACTGACCGGCGCCTTCACCCTGCGCCGGTTTTGGTTTTATTACAGGTCTAATAACGATCATCTATACTGTCTGATTCTTCAAGCATCCATTCTATGAATATACCGTATCCTCTCTGCGGATCATTTACGAAAACATGAGTCACAGCACCTATTATTCTGTTGTTCTGTATGATAGGACTTCCGCTCATTCCCTGCACAATCCCTCCGCTTTCTTTGAGCAATTCTTTATCGGTTACTCTTATGACCATACTTTTGTCCGACGGCTCATTCTGCTTTTCTATCTTTTCTATTTCTATTTCAAATTTTTTGATTTCATTATTGGACAGTGTCGAAAGAATATATGCCTTTCCCTTTTCAACCTGCTCACGTTTTCCCACCGCTATAGGATTTTCATATAAAGGATTTTCAACTGCATTATACGATATACCGAACACTCCGAAATCGCTGTTCCTTTCCAGACTGCCCAAAGGCTCGCTGGAATGATAAAAAATCCCCCTGATCTCACCGGGATCACCGTTCTTTCCTTCTTTCACCTCCTGTACCTGAGATTCAAGAAGCAGTCCCGACTCGACCGGAAGTATAGATTCTGTCTCCGCATCGATTATCCCGTGCCCCAAAGCTCCAAATGTTGAATTGACCGGATCGTAATAAGTAAGAGTACCTATTCCCGCAGTCCTGTCTTTTACCCATACGCCTATTTTGTAAAGACCGTCGCTGGCAGATTTTACAGGATCTATATTCAATGTGAGGATCTCATCGTTTCTCTTTACCTTTAATTTCACAGTATCTTTTATACTGTTTACAAGAGATTGTACTTCATCGGCGCCGTAAACCTCGCTGCCGTTTATTTCAAGTATACTGTCTCCTATCTGAAGTCCGCCTAAAAGTCCGGGATTTATCTTTTCACCTTCCTCGTTTTCTATCTCTTCAAGTCCTACGACTAAAACGCCGCTCACATCCATTTTTACACCAATGGACTGTCCTCCGGGTACAAGCACTCTCTCTGAAACAACGGGCACATTCGCCTGATCACCCCTTGGATCTGCAAATTGTCCTATCAAAATTATAGAAAGAAGAAGTCCACATAAAATAAACATGCTTTTCTTCATAAACCCCTTCATTCAGCTCCTCCTAACTGTCGAAATTCTCCAAAAACTCCCCAAGGTCTTCCTCAGTCTTTATGGACACTCCTTCAGCAAACATCTTCTGATCGTTTTCCGACAGCAATTCATATGGTATCGAAGTTATAAGGTAGAGCTCTTCTTCATCACCGCTGCACAGAAATACTTTTACTACACCGTCCACCTCCTTTATTAAATATGTTTCCGGTTCTTTTTCTGTGTCTGTACTCCTCTCTCCATTATCAGTGCCTTTTTTATCTTTTGCCGACGTATCAGTTTTTTCCCTTTCCTCTACTTTCACTTTCTGCGATGCTTCCTCAGCTCCGTCTTTATCTTCCACAGTTCTGTAATTAAGCCATATACCGAAGCTCAGTACACATATTCCCAAAACGGTCAAAATTATTCTGTTTCTTATCTTTTTTCTTCTCGTATCTCTAAACATAATACATTCACCTCATATGTATTATTCTCGCTTCCTGATTATTTATACATATGAAAAAAACCGATGTATCGGTGAGGTGACCCCCAAAAGTTAGACTTTTAAGCGTAGCAGTTATTTAAGCTGCTACGCTGTTTTTATGCAGCAATAGCTGTAAGCCTGTATTCAACAGGACTCTTCCATCCTAGCTTCTGCTTAATTCTTCGTTCATTGTAATACGTAATATATTTGTCTATTGCATCCTTTAATTCTTCGTAGCTGTAATATAAAGCCCCATAGTACATTTCCTGCTTCATAATACCAAAGAAGTTTTCCATTACAGAATTATTATAGCAATTGCCTTTCCGGGACATACTTTGAAAAATTCGATTCTTCTTCAGCGTGCGCGAATATGCATTCATCTGGTAAGCCCACCCACGGTCAGAATGAAATGTCCTGCGATATCTACAGTCTTCTGTCTTTTCTACAGCCTCATTCAAAGCGGCTATTATGCTTGAAGCAGATGGTTTTGTCGATATACCGTAACTGATTATCTCTAAGTTAAACATATCCATGAATGGATCCAGGTATAGCTTTTTGATATTCATTTTGCCCGTTTTATCAACTTCGTAGTATTTAAATTCCGTAGTGTCTGTTGTAATTTTCTGATGTGGGACATTTGTATGGAATCTGCGATTTATCCTATTAGGTGCGATCTTTCCAACTTTTCCCTTGTAAGTACTGTATTTACGGCTTTTCCTTGTAAACGAAGTTACCTGTAGATTTAGTTTTTGCATAATTCGTTGAACACATTTTTTGTTGATTTTCATCCCTTGATTACGCAGATACGCTGTTATCCTTCGATAGCCGTAATCTTTGTGTTCCGCATGTATTTGCTTAATCTTTTCCTCCTGCTCTTGATTCGGATCTATCCTGTTGAAACGCTTCTGCCAGTACATGTACGTCGCTTTTGGAAAGCCAACAGCAGCGAGAATATCCTTTAGTTTGAATTCTCCTCGGAGGCTGTGTATGATTCTCGCTGTTTTTTCTTTAGAGCTTCCTCCTCTAAACGCAGCCTCCTCAATTCTTTTAAATATGCATTCTCGATTCTTAGTTTCAACAGTTCATCTTCCAGTTGTTTTACATATTCTTTACTGGTATCTGCAGCTGCTTCATCTGCTGCCTGACTTATCTTCTTTTGATTTGTATCCTTATCCATTGATTTTTTCCGACCTTTCTTCTTAGGTGTCAAAGCATCAGGACCTGCATTTCTAAAATCATTTACCCATCTAACGACAAGGGCATGATTATTCATTCCTTGTGACAGTGCTAATTCCTGATACGAGAGTTCACTTGTTAGATACAATTCTACTACATGAATTTTAAATTCAAAAGAATATGTTTTATTTTTCCTGGAACGTCTTAATCCATCATCACCAAATTCCTGATAATTTTTAATCCATCTGCGAACTTGTTCATGAGACTTAATACCATATTTATGAGCTAAATATGTACAGCTTCCTTCACCTCTTATGTAAGCTTCTACTATCATTTTTTTGAATTCAAAACTATATTTTGCCATGATTAAACCGCCCTCCATTTCGTTAGATTTTACGTCTAACTTTTGGGGGTCGGTTCAGTTTTATTTATGCAGTTTTCAGTATCTCTCTTTTAAATCCTTTCTATTTCAGATATTATCTGCCTTCTTATCTCCGTCACAGCTTCAAAATCCATATTGGCAATATAAAAATCTTCCAAAGCGTCATGGTATCGTTTTGCCTTCTTTAAAAATCCGATGGCTTTATCTATATTTTCACGGCTGCTTTCATCGAGAGCTTTGATTATTTCTCTGTACTCATCATCTTCCTTGTATTCTAAAGCTACATCGATAAACATCACCCTTTTGTTCATCAATACAGACTCAAGTCTGTGGTAAGAATTGAAGCTAACTATGCCGAATCTCCCTTCCGGTACGATAATATGCTCCAATTTATCGACAGGTCTCATAGGACAATAATACAGCTCTCCATCAAAGCCTGCATCCGCAATTCTCTTTGCAGCCGCATCCAAAATATTTTCACTTCTGAATCCGTCCGGCACATTTATTATTACAAGTCTTTCCAGATTTTCAGTTAAAGACTCAAGTCCATTTTTCATGCCGTCCGGGGTCAGCGCTCCTGCAAAGAATTTTACGAATTTCCCAGGTTTCGGAGCCATTCCCATGGCGTTTTCTCTCATCATCTTAGACTCTGCTCTTTTCAGCGCTGTGATGCTTCCCAGCTTCATATCAAGCTGTCTTCTTACATCATAGAGCTGCTCATCCGTTATGACGTTATCCAGTATTTCCGCCATGAAACTTTGCTCTGCTCCCGCGATCTTCAAATACCCGTATGTAATATTAAAGGCTGCTGAGATCTTTTCTCCCAGCTCTATTATTTCTTTCCTGTGCTGTCTTATTCCCTCTTCATCCCAGCATCGTCCCAGATCTACTATTTTGTCTACTGCCGCAGGATTTACAGGATCTACTATATGAGGCTTGGTACCGTCCACCAAAGCTGCTCTTCTGCTTTTTAAAACCACACCGTCCAATGAATCCGCATCGGAAGAGCACCACAACAGATCCACATCTTCGCCCTTTTCTGAAAAATATTTTCCGATTTCTTTCATAAAGGTGGATTTTCCGACTCCCGGACCGCCTTTCAGACAAAATATTTTTTCCGCTTTTCTTTGAGGTAAAATATAGTTATAATATGAATAGAATCCTTCAGGAGTATTTCCTCCGGGATATATATTTCTTATATGACCTTTCATATTAACCTCCTTTCAAATTTATAGTATGCAAATATATCAGCGGATTGTTAATATGGTTAGGGGATCTTATCAATACATTGGATTTTAGGAGCTCTGATATGAAACAGAAAAACAAAAAAATCAATATAGTTTCTGTAATTCTGTACATAATTTCTGCATTGTTTCTGATATACGGTATCTATATGCTGATATATTCCATAAACTATGTAAGACTCTATGATATCGCCTATATAAGTGTTCAGGACTCCATACAATATGTAGCAACTTCGTGTATGACATACTTCGGATTTGCAGCAATAATTTTCGCATCGGCACATCTGATACGCCTGCTCTGCGGCAAACCTTCCGACCGAAAAGAAGCTTTGAAGCATGACTTTTCTTTCCTCGATGAGATCATAGTAGAAAAACCTGAAGAAAAATCAGCGAATCAGGAAGCACAGAAAAAATATTCGGAAGATGAGGAAAGACAAACAGAAAAAGAGCCTGAAAAAATTTCAAGCTCTATGATAAAGGATATTCTCGAGAAAAAATAGAAAGGCCGGCATAAGCCGGCTTTTTTATTTTCTATTCATCACGTTTTTCATCTGAAGGCTGATCACTGCCAACGACATCTTTTACATCTATCTTTTCTGTCGCCGGGGCTTCCTTCTTATCTGCCGTTTTTTTCACTTCTTCAGCTTCAGCATCGCCGGTATCTGTTTCTTTATCGTACACATTATCTTCTTCCGCTGTCTGAGCCGGAACAGGCACCGCTTCAGGAGCCACAGGCGCAGGCTCTGTTTCCTTTATGAGATGTCCTGCAAGTATTTCATAAAATCCCGCCATAGTAGAATACGTATACGCTGTAACAGGTGCCATGAAAAGTCCGCCTATTATACTTATAAGCATATACGGCACTCCCGTTACACCCAGCGTATCGGCAACAGCAACCACCATGCTGTCAGGTATGGATGCCAGGATCATCCATCCGATGAAAGACAAGCTCAGACAGAAATATTTTGATTTATTGCCCTGCATCATCATCTTGCTTTCGTTCATACATTCTCGTATACCTTTTTCAGGATTATCTGCAAGAATGAAATATGCCTGACTGTATCTTATTGCTGCTATTATTCCAGGCACAATGAATAAAAGCGACCATAAAAAGATGAATACAGACTGGAAGATCATCAATCCGACGGCCTTGCCAAATCTCTCAAATCCTAAAAATATATCGGAAACAACTACGGTCTGTTTTCTGAACATAGCGAGGAAAAACAGAGTTATTCCAAGGCTCAGCGGACCTGTGACCAAAAGCATATATATACCGCTCAAAGGAGAGTAAGTCGGAAGACTGTTGTATATGCTGCTGTATGTATCCACTCCTACATAAGCTCCTGAACTCGATACATAAAGATCCCCTATGTTTATACCAAACAGAGAATTGAGTATAACAGGAGGGACTTCAACACAAAGCATATAAATTACCGCTGCTATTATCGCTATCTTCCACTTTCCCAAAAGCGCATTCCTGCCGAGAGCTCTGAGATTGCTGCTCGGCTCTGTTATTATTATATTTCCCATCATATTATGCTGCATATCATACCTCTTTCAACCACTAAAATTATCGTAGGTGTTATAATATCATACCTTAATACAGATTTGCAAATATTTCTCTTATTTCCCCGTCCTCAAGGCAGACATAGTTGTTTGCCAGCAGTCTCTGCTGGTTTTTCACTGTAGATTCCGTAAATTCATCTATTTGATCTTCTGTCATGCCGTATTCTCTCAACTGCTTTTTCGCTATAAGTTTATTCAGCAGATCTTCAAGTTCATCGTAGACATCATCGACCGTACATCCAAGCTCTGCTGCAAACACGCGATTTATATCTGCGATCTTACCATCAGGTGATTTTCTCATATACATTTTGAAAACTTCGGTAAAAAGCTGATAATTAGCTTCTCCGTGCGGCACGTGAAAAGTACCGCCAAGAGCGTAGGACATGGCATGCACTGCGGCACATCCTGCGTTTCCAAACGCTATTCCTGCATAATTGGCGGCATAGCAGAAGTCCTTAAGCAGATCTTTTCTGTTTTCTTTGCTGTTGCCTCCGCGCTCTGCTATAGTCCTGTATCCGTTTATGATCGTTTTTATGGCGCTGATTGAATACATTTCAGTAAACGGCGACGCCTTAGGCGACAGATAGCTTTCAGAAGCATGTATAAGAGCATCTATCGAGCTTGTAGCAAAGACATAGTCAGGCAGGTCTTCCAGAGCCTCAGGTATCAGTACCGCCTTATCAGCGTAAGTTTCCTCTGCCGCAAGACCCATTTTAACGTTCATGGATTTCAGCTCAGCTATAGCTACATTAGTCACTTCGGATCCGGTTCCGCACGTAGTAGGGATGGCTATAAGCTCTCTCTGCTTTACAGGCTTTTCTCTGCCTGTAAATATATCTATGCTTTTACCCTTTATTTCAAGAGCAAGCACTTTACAGACATCCACTATGGTCCCGCCGCCGAAGGCTATGATCCTTTTGCCTCCCAGCTTTTTCAGATCAACCGCCATAGCATCTATTAACTCATCCGTGGGCTCTCCGCTGCCGTATTCATCATGAAACAAAACTTCAGCATCAAGATTGAGAGGTTTGACATATCTGTCGTATATATAGCTTTCTGTAACTATGACATCATCCTTTCCCAGCTCAAATTCCCCTGCAAATCCTTCAAAGGTGTCGAAATAACTTATCTCCGGTACTATTTTCAGTGCCTTCATGACTTTCCCTCTTCTTTCATCGTAACAACTAATGACTGTTCAGTATTTTTTTTGCGATATCCAGAAGTTCGTCGCTGACCGAGTTGTCTAAAACTACATCTTCTACGCCTTCCACATTTTCCAGTATCGCTGCTTTCACCACATCCTCTATGGTGTCCTGAGCTGCCGGACAGGTTGCACAGGCTCCCGTGAGCCTTACATATGCTATGCCGTCCTCAAACTTTTTAAGCATGGCCCCGCCGTAATGTTCAGCCAGGACCGGATCTACTTTTTCCTTTAAAACTTTCTCTATCTGCTTTTCCATACTTACCTCATGTATATCCTTCATTTTTAAATTTATTATATATCTTGCCTTATCGTTTTTCAAGGGTATATAATGGTGTCGCAACCTCATAAAAGAAAGGATCCAACGTGAAAAATACTGTAAAAAAAATCATAATAATAACTTCATATATAGAGAAAAAATTCGATATGAAAGCTTCAATATCATCGGAAGATCTCATCATATGCGCAGACGGAGGCTATGATATTGCTGCCAGTGAAGGCATACGCCCTCATCTGGTAATAGGCGATCTTGACTCAATAAAATCCAGTATACCTGACGATATCAAAATAAACAAGTTCAATCCGGAAAAGGATTTCACCGATCTTGAGCTTGCTCTCAAAACCGCTGCCGAAACTGATTGCCGGGCAGTAGAAATATGGGGCGGCATGGGAGGAAGACTCGATCACACCATCTCCAACATACAGCTTTTATCAAAGTACACCGCTTCCTTCGATTCGCTCGTTATGAAGGACGGACAGAGTTCATGTTTTGCCGTATGCGGCAGAAATGATCTCTCCGTAGAAATACCTGCTTCAAAAAACTGCTATCTCTCACTTTTCTCACTCACTGAAAAATGCTGCGGCGTATGTATAGACGGCGTTAAATATCCTCTTTCAGACCATACTCTCGTAAACACGTTTCCTTTAGGGGTGAGCAATGAATTCACAAAAGAAAAAGCCGTTCTCTCTTTAAAGAACGGCACTCTTCTCATCGTCATATCTGAAAAATAAAATCTATTGTTCATCCGCCCAGGCAAGGACACTTCTTACTGCACGCTTCCATCCCCTGAGCAGCGCCTCTCTTCTTACGCTGTCCATATTGGGTTCATATATCTTATCGGTACGCCAGTTTGCAAGAATATCACTGCGGTTTTTCCAGTACCCTGTTGCAAGGCCGGCAAGATACGCCGCGCCTAAGGAAGTTGTCTCGATACAATCGGGTCTGTACACAGGCATATCTAAAACGTCTGCCTGAAACTGAAGCAGGAAATCGTTTGCGCTCGCTCCTCCGTCAACCTTGAACCTGGATATGCTGCGCCCCATATCATCTTCCATTGAACTTATCAGATCCTTTGTCTGGTAAGCCATTGATTCAAGGGCAGCTCTTACTATATGATTTTTATTAACACCTCTCGTAAGTCCTACTATAGCTCCTCTCGCATATGGATTCCAATACGGTGCTCCCAGACCCGCGAACGCCGGTACTATGTATGCTCCCGCTGTATCTTCCACTTTTCCAGCAATCATCTCAGATTCGGCGGCATTGTCCAGAAGCTTCATTTCATCCCTCAGCCACTGTATGGTAGCTCCCGAAATAAATACAGAGCCTTCAAGCGCGTAGCTCACTTCATCTCCTATTCCCCATGCGATCGTCGTTATAAGTCCGTTCCTTGATCTCACCGGAGTTTTTCCTGTATTTGCAAGCATGAAACCGCCTGTTCCATAGGTGTTTTTCGTTTCTCCTTCTTCAAAACAAGTCTGTCCGAAAAGCGCTGCCTGTTGATCTCCGGCAGCTCCTGCTATTTTGACCGGTCCTCCGAATATCTTCGGATCGCTCTCCGCATACACCATGCTTGAAGGTCTTGCTTCCGGGAGCATGACAGCAGGTATATCAAGCTCTCTTAATATATCTTCATCCCATTTGAGATCATATATATTGAACATCATAGTTCTTGATGCATTAGAATAATCCGTTATATGTACCCTGCCTCCGGTAAGTTTCCAGATCAGCCATGTTTCTACAGTGCCGAACAGCAATTCTCCCCGCTTTGCTTTCTCATATGCTCCCTCTACATTTTCCAGTATCCATTTGAGTTTTGTGGCAGAAAAATAAGGATCTATCAGAAGTCCCGTCCTCTTTTCAAAAAAATCATCCATACCGCACTCTTTGAGCTTCTTGCAGTACGGTGCAGTTCTCCTGCACTGCCATACTATTGCGTTATACACAGGTTTTCCGCTTTCTTTCTCCCAGACGACCGTAGTTTCCCGCTGATTGGTTATTCCTATGGAATCTATGTTCTCATAGGCTGCATTTATCTTGAGCATTGCTTCCTGAGCAACCCCTATCTGGGTAGACCATATCTCCATAGCATCGTGTTCGACCCAGCCTTCCTTCGGATATATCTGTCTGAATTCTTTCTGAGCGGAACTTATCTGCCTGCCTTCTCTATCGTATATTATACATCTTGCACTCGTAGTTCCCTGATCCAGGGCCATAACGTATTTCTTTTCTTTCATTTAAACAAACTCCGCCATTATTCTATTGGATATGTCCATGCCTCTCTCCGACAGGTACAGCCTGTCATCGTTATATATGAGCATACCCTTATACCTTTTCACTATATCCATATCATATACATCGAAAAATTCTTCGCCGAACACTTTCCTGAACTGTCTGAGGCTGAATCCTTCCGCTTTTCTCAATCCTGTAAATACAAAAATACCCATCTCTTCACGTATTGAATATTTTTCTTCGCTTTCAGGGTCGATCGGGTGTCTGTTTTCTCTTACAGCCTTCATGTATTCAGACATTTCTCTGTAATTGTTGAACCTGCGCCCGTCTATGAAAGAGCTGGCGCCAAGCCCCAGCCCAAGATATTCTTCGTAGGACCAGTACTTCATATTGTGCCTGCTCTTGTATCCGGAAAGCGCTGCATTTGATATCTCATAATGTTCATATCCGTGTTTCTTCATCATGCGAAGAGCCGTATGATACATCTCTCTGTCATATGTATCGGATGTAGTTTTCATCCTGCCGTCTTTATACATATCGTAAAATTCCGTCCCCGGCTCTATCTGCAGGCTGTACAAAGATATATGAGACGGTTTTAAAAATACGCATTGTCTGACCGTATCTTTCCACATTTTCATATTCTGTCCCGGTATGCCGAACATGATATCAAGATTTATATTTTCAAATCCCGCTTTTTTTGCTTTTTGATATGTATAGAAAGCATCGTTTTTGTTATGTATCCTGCCAAGAAATTCAAGCACATCGTTTTCAAAGGACTGAACACCGAGACTCAGCCGGTTGACGCCTTTTCTCAAATATCTTTCCATTTTCTCGTCGGAAAGTGTGGCAGGATTCGCTTCGATGGTCACTTCTGCATCTTTCACGATATTGAAATTATCCCTTAAACAATCCAGTATCCTTCCCATATCCCATTCCGACAGCATAGAAGGTGTGCCGCCTCCTATATAAACGCTGTCAACTTCCCTGTATATGAAATCCTCCGACCTCATTCTTATTTCGGCCATCAGCACGTCAGCATACTGCGACAGCTTCGTCTTATCGCTGCACCTAAAAGAGAGAAAATCACAATACCTGCATTTTCTCACGCAAAATGGTATATGGATATACAATCCCAGATTATTTGTTGTCATCATATTTCAATACCGCGGTAAACGCCTCCTGCGGCACGTCTACAGTACCGAACTGGCGCATTCTCTTTTTCCCTTCCTTTTGCTTTTCAAGCAGTTTTTTCTTTCTTGAAATGTCTCCCCCGTAACATTTCGCTATAACGTCTTTTCTATAAGCTTTTACCGTTTCTCTTGCTATTACCTTCTGCCCGATAGAAGCCTGAATCGGCACTTCAAACTGATGCATAGGTATTATCTCTTTGAGTTTTGAGCATACGAATCTTCCCCTCGCGTACGCTTTCGATTCATGCACTATCATGGAGAAGGCATCCACCAGCTCCTTATTGAGAAGTATATCGAGTTTTACTACCTTTGAAGGTTCATACCTTGAAAACTCATAATCCAAAGAGCCGTATCCTCTTGTCTTGGATTTAAGAGCGTCAAAAAAGTCGTATATTACTTCGTTTAACGGCATATCGTAATGTAGATTCACACGGTTATCCGTTATATATTCCATATGGAGCATTTTGCCTCTCCTGTCCTGACATAACTCCATAATATTGCCTACATAATCTTTTGGAACCATGATGTCCGCTTTAACCATAGGCTCTTCTATATGATCGATGAGCGCAGCATCCGGAAGATTTGAAGGATTCTGCACCATCTCTACGCTACCGTCATTCATAACTACTTTGTATATAACGCTCGGCGATGTGGTGACTACCGCAAGATCAAATTCGCGTTCAAGTCTCTCAACTATTATTTCCATGTGAAGAAGCCCTAAAAATCCGCATCTGAATCCGAATCCAAGAGCTGTTGATGTTTCCGGCTCAAAGTGAAATGCTGCGTCATTTACCTGCAGTTTTTCAAGAGCGTCCTTTACGTTTTCATACTTCTCGCCTTCTGCCGGATATATACCGCAGTAAACCATGGGCTGTACTTTCTTGTATCCCGGCAAAGCTTCATCTGCCGGCATATCATCAAGAGTCACTGTATCTCCGACTCTCGCATCTGCCACGCGCTTTATACTCGCGCATATGTATCCAACTTCTCCGGCTCTTAGCATATCCCTTTCCACATGTCCCGGGGAATACACACCTACTTCCGTCACCTCATACTTCTTTCCGGTGTTCATCAGGCGTATTATATCACCCTTTTTCACTGCACCGTCAAATACTCTGGTGTACACTACTACACCTTTGTAATTATCGTAATACGAATCGAATATAAGAGCTTTTAACTTCCCGTTTTCATCTCCGTCCGGAGCAGGTATATCCTCTACGATTTTTTCAAGGAGCTCTTCGATGCCTGTCCCTTCCTTTGCTGAGACAAGAGGCGCGTTTTCCGCATCCACGCCTATTACGTCTTCTATCTCCTTTTTCACTTCATCCGGTCTCGCCGACGGGAGATCTATCTTGTTGAGCACCGGTAGTATTTCCAGGTCTTCATCCATAGCAAGATATACATTGGCAAGGGTCTGCGCTTCTACTCCCTGCGTGGCGTCCACTACCAGCACCGCTCCTTCACAAGCCGCAAGACTTCTTGAGACTTCATATGTAAAATCCACATGTCCCGGCGTATCTATAAGATTGAATATATATTCATTTCCATCCTTTGCATTGTAGACGAGTCTTGTCGTCTGCAGTTTTATCGTGATCCCTCTCTCTCGTTCCAGATCCATGTTGTCCAGAAACTGCTCACGCATTTCCCTCTTGGATACCAGCCCTGTTCTCTCTATTATCCTGTCAGCTAAAGTAGATTTTCCGTGGTCTATGTGTGCTATAATGCTAAAATTTCTTATAAACTGTTTGTAATCTTTCATATGTGCCCTCAATATCGTAAATTCCGGTTTTCACCATACGCCTATTTTATCTAAAAACCCTTTAATTTTCAACATTTAAAACTAAATTTCCCCCATGCCCTGTAGTTTGCAGACATAAATCATCCAAAAACAGTATTCCCGCTGTTCCTGCAAAAAAAATCATGAACACTATCAGCACTTTTAATATAGTATGCTTCAAACCTTTTCTCCTCCAACCTTTTTTTATTTAACGAAGATCACTGTTTCTCACCTTTGATGACGTTAGCCATCGCTTCGGCAAAATAAGACGCAGATGCTCTTGCTTCCTCTATGGTATTTTTATTGTTGCCCACCTCAAGCAGTATAGCCTTATTGCTGACAAAGCCGTTATATCTGTATTCCTTTTCTATTATAGCTCCTCCAAATCCGTCATGAACGCTTTCCGATGCCTGACTCACCTTCTTCGCGAAAGCATAGAGTTCTACATAGTTTTCATTCCCACGTCCGACAACGAGACTGAATTTAGCAACTCTTTTACCATCTATCTTTATATATTTCCCTTCTTGAGCAGAAGATGCCGCCGCATCTCTGTGCAGATCAATAACGTAATCGGCTGTAGGATATTTTTTCATCAAACTCTGGATCGTGTTAAGCGATCTTCCGTAGGATTCATTGTACGACGGTCTGTCGTGCACCGTCTTATCATGGATGACTTTTATACCTCTCTTTTCCAATTCTTCCTCAAGCACCGTACCGACATCGCGCACCGTTCCTTCCTCAGCTTCACGATGATAGTTGCTTTCACTGTAAGGCATATACGATTCAGTGCTGTGAGTATGATATATTATTACAAGAGGATCCTCTGATACAGGAACGGCTTCATCGCTTTCAGCCTTATCTTTTTCTGCCTTTTTATCGGATTTTTTTACACTCTGTTCATTTTCTGAGGTCTCCTTATCATCCTGAATCTCTTCGTCTAATTCATGCTCTTCATCTTCTTTAGCTGTTGTGATTACTTGATTTATACACATCATCCCCAGCTCCGTTTCATCTATAACAGCCGCTTCAAGAGCCGAAGACGTATTTACTTTCAGAAAAAACACGGTAGAAAAAATAAATACCGCTAAAGCAGAAAAAGTTATCATCCTGTTCTTCTTATCCATAGTTGTCCTCCGAGAGTTTCTTCCTATGAATATATGCCGGGGTGAACTGTTTTATTTATACCATTTGCAATTATATCCGAAAAATCTTTTATTATCATATCTATATCTGTCGAAGTGACTATCATCTGTCTTCCATATTCTTCGATATATTTCTCAACTTTTTGCACATCCTCATCATTTGATTCAAAGGCATCCCGTATTATCGTAGATGCATCTATCACAGTAGGCACACCGACAGCTATCACCATCGCTCCTGCAGTCTCTTTATTTATCCATTTTCTTCTGTTTCCCATGCCGCCACCGGGAGATATCCCGGTATCCGTCAGCTGTATAGTCGTGCTCAGCCTCTCTATATTTCTTGCAGCAAGGGAATCCACAGCTATTATTATATCCGGTTTAGAGATTTCCGCGGCTTTCTTTATGATATCAGCAGTCTCCATTCCTGTCGTGGCTGTAACTCCCGGCGTTATACAGCTCACATTTGATATTCCTTCTTCTGCCTCCATTCCCAGCAGCTCAAAAATATGTCCCGTGACCCTTATCTTTGAAGCAGTCCTTGGACCTAAAGCATCTGGGGTAACTGTATCGTTTCCAAGACCCACCACCATAAACTTCAAAAGCCTGGGCAGGTTTTCACCATCCTTTATAAGCTCTCCAAGCTCTGAGGCAATCGCTTTTTCCGTCATATCCTTCACACCGTCTCTTTCTTCCAGAACTCCGCCTGCTTCTATGGTTATATAGCATCCTTCCGGTTTTCCCATCCTTTCGGCCCCCTGCTTGTTCAGTATCCTTATCCTTGTCGCTTTCACATCTTCTCCATATACGATATTTTCTACAGATATATCTTCATCCTCTCTTTTATCAGTCCCTTCACTTTCTTTGCCGAGCATCTCCCGGCACTCTATCGCCAGATCAGTTCTATACTTTATCATTTCAGCACTATTCCTTTCTAACAGGATTTTTCCCTTGCAAAATACCTTTTATTCATATATACTTATTTTGTGATTTTAGGCTATAAATAAAGAAAGTGGGGTAAATTTAATGGCAAACATAAAATCAGCGAAAAAAAGAATCCGTGTTATCGACAAGAAAACCGCAAGAAACAGACGTATCAAAGGTCATCTCAAGACTATACTCAAAGCGTACGACGCTGCTCTTGAAGCCGGAGATATGGAAACTGCAAAGGAAAAGCTGACTTTAGCGGAGAAAAAGCTCATGCAGGCTGCCGCTAAACACACTATCCACAAAAATGCAGCAGCAAGAAAGGTTTCCAGATTAACTAAGAGATTCAACAAGGCGAACGCCTAAGTCTCACCCGTCCCCACCGGTGCATAAGTTAAATGCACAAAGATGAGCAATGAACATAATAAGTTCAGAAAAAAGATGGATGTGTCTCCCATCTTTTTTTGTACCATCAGAAAGGAGCTCCCCATGTCAGGGAGACAAAAAAGTATGCCGGAAAATTCCGGCATACTTTTTTATATCGATGAAAATATATCTGTTTTATCTATCCATAGGCTCTCTGTATCTATAGCTGCCGGCTGACTGTTCATTGGCAGTCTGCCCGCGTTCTTTGCCGATATACTGAGATGAATCAAATGCCAGTATAAGCAAAAATATAAACGGAAGCAAAACGAGTCCGACAGTAAATCCCGCACCGTGCCCGAAGGCTTTTGAAACCTTATTGTAAAAAATTATATCTAAGATGAGTATCACTATCATGCTTGCTACAAGCAAAAACAGACCGATATAAAATGTTGAGCTGCCTCCCTGCAGCACCGACATAACAGCGCCGTACATAGTAACGGAACTTCCTATGACAGCCACGATACTAAGTACGATCATGATTGCAAAGATCGCCGCTTTCCAAAACAGCTTATACATCACATACATATTATACACAGGGATCAGTATTTTCCATCCCTTTTCCCCTGCTTTAGAAAATATGCGCCACCAGGCTACGATAACTGCAGCGACAATAATGACAGAGAATATGTAATAACCAGCGCCAATCTCCATACCCCCTGTTCCATAATAATCATAAGAATAACTCATAAAACTTCTCCTTCTTCTTTCTAAAAACCCATCCAATCAAATAGATTATACTTTATATATGCAGATCCCTTCAAGCATGTAAATCTATCGCCATTCTATTTTCTTACCCTGCTTTTTCCACTGATTAAATTCTGCAGCAGCAGTAAAGAGTGCATCTGAAGAAGAGTTCAGAGCCGTTTCGCACGAATCCTGTATTACTCCGATGATGAATCCTACACCGACTACCTGCATAGCTATATCGTTTGATATTCCAAGCAAGCTGCACGCAAGCGGCACTAAGAGCAGCGATCCTCCGGCAACACCTGAAGTGCCTGCTGCCGAAATAGCAGCTATAAGGCTGAGCAGAAATGCTGTAGGTATATCTACGCTTATTCCCATAGTATTCGCCGCTGCCAGGGAAAGCACATTTATCGTTACAGCCGCTCCTGCCATATTTATCGTAGCCCCCAGCGGTATTGATATAGAATATTTTTCTTCATCAAGTCCAAGCTTTTCGCATAGCTCCATATTCACCGGGATGTTTGCGGCTGAGCTCCTTGTAAAGAATGCCATTATCCCGCTGTCCTTTATACACTTCAATACCAGCGGATAAGGATTCTGTCTGATATTTAAAAATACTATTATAGGGTTTGTTATAAAAGCTACGAACAGCATACATCCTACGAGTACAAGTATTATCCTGCCGTAAGATGCCATTGCCTGTATACCTACCGTTGACACAGTAGTAAACACCAGCCCCATTATACCGAAAGGCGCACAGTTGATAACCCATCTGATAGCTGTAGAAAGCACGTCTGATATGTTTTCGATAACGTTTTTCGTGTTATCTGAAGCTGACCTCATCGCAAGACCGAATATCACTGCCCAAACAAGAACGCCTATGTAGTTCGCCTCAACTATAGCTCCTATAGGGTTGCTGACTGCATTTATCAGTAAAGATTCCAAAACCTCCCCTATTCCCTGCGGCGCCGACCCTTCAGCCGTTTCGCTCAGCACCAGTTCCGACGGGAATATATAACTTGCAGCGACCGCTGTAAACGCCGCAAGAAGCGTACTTATCGCATACAGCAGTATTATTCTCCCCATATTGCTGCTCTGTCCCTTCTGATGGTTGCTCAAAGAGTATATCACTATGAAAAATACCAAAAGCGGAGCAAGCGCTTTAAGTGCTCCTACAAACATATCGCCGAGTATCCCCAGCGGAACACTTTTCGGTAAAACCAACCCCAGTATAATGCCTGCAATGAGACCCGCTATTATACGTTTTACAAGACTTATACTGTTCCATTTCTTTAAAATCTTCATCTTGTATTCCTTCCTCTACCACTACTCAATTATATATCTATACGTTTAAAGTCCGCTTATATTAGCCTACATTCTATGATCTCAAAAGTCAATAAAATTATATATTTAAATATACATTTAAAAAATATACCGAAAGTTCAGAGAACGTTTTAGTTTTCATTCATACTATGTTATACTTGTTATAAGTTATTTCGATCATGTGACCGGCTCTGCCGGAACATAAATAAATTATTATTTGAAAGGATTTTTATGAGTACACATATAGAAGCAGGAAAAAATGATATCGCCCAATCCATATTACTTCCGGGAGACCCTCTCAGGGCAAAATTCATAGCTGAAAATTTTCTTGATTCACCTAAATGCTACAATAATATAAGAGGTATGCTCGGCTATACCGGCACATACAAAGGTGTCCCCGTTTCTGTGCAGGGTACAGGTATGGGTATGCCGTCAATGGGCATATATTCCTGGGAACTGATCACCGAATACGGTGTAGAAAATCTAATAAGAATAGGCACTGCCGGCTCTTTTCATGAAGACGTCAAAATACGCGATATAGTAGTGGGTCTTGCAGCATCAACAGATTCTAATTATATACATGCTTTCGATGTACCCGGCAGCTACGCGCCATGTGCAAGTTACAAACTTCTCCATACCGTTTCAGAGCTTTCTTCAAAGCTTGATATACCTTTTAAAGCAGGTAATATCGTATCCTGTGATGTATTTTACGAGCTCAAGGAAGACTGGTGGAAAAAATGGGCTTCAATGGACGTCCTCGCCGTAGAAATGGAAGCTGCTGCATTATACATGAATGCGGCGTACAACCGTGTAAACGCCCTTGCCATGATGACTGTCAGCGACCATTTTGTAACAGGAGAAAAAGCGACTGCAAAAGAGCGGCAAGAAGATTTCACCGCAATGATGAAGCTTGCTCTTGAAGCCGCAATAAAATAAAGCGTGATCAACGCTACGTGTTTGGAGGTATTTAAATGAAAATTCTTGAATCTGCAGAGAACTATCTTGAATCCATACTTATATTAAAGGAAGAAAAAGGCCAAGTCCGCGCAATAGATATCGTCAATTACCTCGGTTTTTCAAAACCAAGTGTAAGCATAGCACTCAAACAGCTTGAGACAAACGGCTATATAAATCGTGACGATGATGGATTCATCACTCTCTCGGAGGAAGGCGAGACGATAGCTGAAAATATATATGAAAGGCATCAGCTCCTTACCGATATGTTTATTAAACTCGGCGTATCCGCTGATACTGCAAAACAAGATGCCTGCAAAATAGAGCACTATCTTAGTCAGGAAACTTTCAACTGTATAAAATCTCATTATAAAAACAATGTATAAAAACGGCAGATCTAAAACTGCCGTTTTTAAAGCTTTCCTGATATGCTTATGTTTACTAACTATTGCTTTCCTTTTCCCTGGCGAAGTACGCGCATAAAATAATCAGTATAAACGTAAAGGATATCAATGTTATGAACATGAGTATTGCCGGACTGCTTCCATCATAAGTCTTAGGACTTTCTCCATTTTCTGTCTGTCTTTTCAGTCTGTTGAATACGTTTATTTTCTTTTCCACCACTTCTGTATCCTGACCGGCATATACGAGCGCTGCATTTATCGGTTCGCTTATGATATATTCATCAGGTGCTGCTTTTTCTACTACATTATATGGCCCCAGGTATAGCTCTTTACTGCTCACATTACCGTTAAAATCAGTTCTTATCGTATCTACTACCTCTCCTTTCTTAGCTCTGACTGTTCCGTCGGGAGTAATGATATCCGCCAATGCCACTATATCAAAATCTATTCCTCCCATAGCTTTCTCTCTTATATCAGCCCAATCATCATTATATCTGTATTCCCCCATCTTGCTTATAATGATTATCCCTTTTTGTGGAGTATCATTCTGTTCAACAGTAATGTTTTCAGTCTTTCCATCAACTGTGAAAGACTGCGCTTCTTTTGCCACTACATATCCTTTGGGAGCTTTTATTTCTTCAAGTACGTAATTACCGGCCTGAAGCTTTTCATCTATCTTTACTTTGCCTTCATCATCTGTACTGTATATATCACCAGCCGGATTTTTCATATCTTTTGATACGTATTTATCAATATCAACACATTTCACCTTGTATTCAATACCTTCTTCCGGCACGGTTTTTCCAGTTTCACCATCTTTTTTCTGAACAATGACTTCCGCAGGAATATCGGTTTTCAATCTCATATAAAATTCCGGCGGAGACGCTGATCCCGTAGCCACGACCTGAAAATCCTTATTTACATTGTTATTCCATATCAGCAGATTTTCCGCAGAAGACCCTTCTTCAGTTTTTCGCTTGACTTTTACGATTTTTTCTCCCTCTATGTATTCACTGCTCACAAAGCTGTGAATACCGTCATTTAATGAATATTCTATACCTGCTTCATTCCACTTCATATCAAAATCGTTATCTTCATCCTGAGCATCACCATGCCATTTATGAGTTTCCATGCTGTATTTTAACATCACCGGCTCCGCTTTTTCCGCTGTCTCTCCTATAAAGGCCGGGGTCACAAAATGTTTGTCTATATTCTCTGCGATGTAATCATAACATTTTTCCGCAGCCCTTCCCTTTATATATCTGTAGAAGAAATCCGCAGGCATGCCATGATTAGCGGTAAGCTTCGTTCCTGTTATCCTCCCGCTGCTGTCTCTTTCAAAAACTCTTATCTGCTGCTGCGCTTCCCATATCATCATCTGAGTCGCAAAATAATAATCCTCATCATTTATGCCTGATGCAGGCAGCTTGTTCTTTCCGTTTTTTCCATAATAAGTCACAGCCAGTATAAGTTTTTTCACATCTTCCGGCAAATGATTGAAATACACGGTGTCCGCCATATATCCGCTTGCCGTGTATGAAGTTCTCGCTCTCAGCTCCGCATCGAATTCAACACAGTATCCTTCCCTGATTTCTCCCGTAGATGTATCCGTTAGCACCATGTGACGTCTCTTGGAAAGTTCCTTTCCACTGACCTTTTCCACATAAGTACTCCCATCCTGGTTATAAAATAAAACACTGCCGTTAAGATCCATCGTATAGTATTTGTTTTCGATCCCCTTGAGATAACCGTCAAAAGATACCTGCGCTAAATCTCCTGCCTGTAAAGCCTTACTTTCATCAGGGATACAAAAGGCCTGTATTCCCATAATAACAGTCAGTACAATCGCTGCGGCTTTACCTGCAAAACTCCCCTTTTTTTCATACATCTTACTACCTCTCTTTTCCCTCTTTTACATCTGTCTGCTTACTATCTCTACCACACTTTTACATCATCCTTCAGTTTTTCATACGTTTTCTCTCCTATGCCAGACACGTTTTTCAGCTCTTCCGCATCTTTAAACCTTCCATTTTCGTTTCGGTAATCTATTATCTTTTCCGCTGTTACAGGTCCTACTCCCTCGAGTTCCTGAAGCTGCTCTGAATCAGCCGTATTGATGTTCACTTTTCCATCAGACGATCCGGCCTCACTTCCGCCGGATACTACATTTCCCTCTATATCTACGACAACGGATGGAATATATATCTTTTCACCGTCACTTACAAACGCTGCTCTGTTTATATCAGTGATATCGGCATTCTCTGTAAGACCTCCGGCCGCTTCAATAGCATCTGATACTCTGCTCCCATCCTCAAGCTCCACAACTGACGGGTTTACCACTTCACCTCCCACATCCACGAAAATCTCTGCTTCAGATGTTGTCTCTTCTATGGCGATCTCCTTCCTCTCCTCTTTCTCACCTCCTCCCTCATCTCCTGAAATAAATACAAATACCCCGATCACTATTACCGCCGCTACAACGCCGCATTTAGCGATAACATCCTTGTTTTGCCTGATAAATTTCTCTATATCTTTGTTTTCTTTTAAAAAATCCAATATTTTTTTCATCCGCATCGCCCCTTCCGCACATCTTTTCCAGTATTTTACATTTATTTTAAATATTTGTCAATATTTTCCATATAAAAAGACGGTAAATAAAATTTACCGTCTTAAAAACACCAATTATCTAAAACAAATACGTAGTTATATCCTTATGATATCTGTACATATCAGCAGTTTTTTCAGGATTCACAGCTATCAGCGGTATTTCTCGCTCATATAACGAGCCATGGGTCCTTGATTCATCAGTATGTATCATTTCGCCTTCCGTCTCTCCAAAGGCTGTATCCATTCCTGACAGAAGCACGAAATCTCCTATCTTATCCTGTGGAAGATGATATTCTTCAGCAGCTTCCTTCGCCGTCAGTATTTTTTCAACAGCAGGATGTTTTTTCGCAAAGTCATAAAACTTCTCTTTCTGCGTTTCGTCTTTCATGAACACATACAGCATACCGCCTTCCTGATATATATGATTCTCTATATACCTGTCTTTAAGCGGCGGCAGACAGAACACATCAAATCCGGCATTCCTGCATATTTCAGGGAAATTTACTATCGTCGTCTTCTGATTCATGCCGTGATCTGCCGTTATGTATATCTGCCTTTGTGGATCTGCCTTGTGTATCAGATCTATATACTTGTCTACATCGGCTATCTGCATTTCCGCTTCTCTGCTGCCCGGCGCAAAATGATGGGATATAAAATCATTTGTCGTGCAGTACATTATATGAGGATCATCCTTTTTTATACACTCATATGCGGCTTTTACTATCCATCCGGTCGCTTCGACACTATTGATGGCAGGCGGCATATCAAGACCGTATCTATCAAGGATCTCTTTATCTGCATCCTGCGCGCTCAATCCTATATCCGCGCCATCACCGTAAACTCCCAGCACCTTTCCCTTTACTGTAAAAAGGGCGGTTTTTCCTCCCTGCTCCTTATAGCTCTGCAGGATCGTCTCAGCCTTCATATAGCCTCTTTCTTCTATGAAGCCTTCATCTCCTGTTTCAGGATCGTAATAATAATTTCCTATCACCTTTGTATCCTCAGGCCATCTGCCTGACAAAATACATGCATGATTTACGTTAGTAACTGACGGCATCGCACATTCCACAGTTTTTGCAAATCCCGATTTCTTTGCTGCACTGAATAAAGCAGGAGCCGTTTTTTCCGTTATATATTTGGGATTGCATCCGTCTATAACAAGTATCATCACCTTTTTCATAATAACTTTCTCCTTTTATGCGTCAAAGCTCGTATATATCTTTTCTCTTGTGACATTGATCGCGCTCCTGTCCGTATCTATCCCGAATTTTCTCTTTATCGAATCTATGACAAGCTCGGGGCTCAGATTGGAAACGCTTCCCGAATCTATCGTCATTCTCACTATGAGTTCCGATATGCTTTCATCAGTAACGGATCTTTCATCAGATGCTCTATTTTCAAGCTGTGTAAAATCTATGCTTCTTATCATAGGTTTTATATCTATTTCTTCCAGCTCTTTTTTCTTTTTTTTCCGCTTCATCGCCGCTATGGTTTTCTGTCCCATATAGGTCTTTCCGATCTCAGCATCACTCATATCTATTTTATTTTCCAGAGGTATGCACACTTTATATTCAGCAGCTTCTGTGAGCGCCGCCAGAGTTTTCACCAGATCATCTGCCCGCCTGCAGTCTGTTATCTCTATCCCCTCAGGCATCAAAGCTGTCAATGAAGTCTTTATCTTATCAGGCACGTGATCCTCTATCGTTTCAAACTCAATCAGTTCATGTGATCCCCTGTATCCCAAAGACAAAGGCTGCGCAAATCCCATCTTGGGATGAGGATTGAAACCCTTTGAATAAGCCAGCCTGATATCGGCTCTTTTAAAGAGCCTGTTGAAAAGGCGCATCATGTCAAGATGGGATATATAACACATGGCGCCGGTTTTGGAAAACTCCACTATATATTTAGACATTTGCATTTCCTTTCTCAGCCTCACTGAAACACTCCGCGTACTTATTTATGCCGCACCTTTCACATCCAAGACGGCAGTCCGGCGTAACCTGAGCGTTCTTTGCTTTCTCATTTTCTCTGACAAGAAACTCTTTGTCTATCAAAGGATCTATAATGTCCCACGGCAGCAGCTCATCGTATCCTCTCTCACGAAAAGCGTAAAAATCCATATCGATTCCCGTATCATCAAACGCTTTTTCCCAAAGGTCATATCTCAAATGCTCGCTCCAGCCGTCAAATTTGCATCCAAGTCTGAAAGCCTTTTCTAAAGCTCTGCCTACCCTTCTGTCTCCTCTTGCAAATACCGCTTCAAGATTGCTTGTCTTAGTTTCATGATAGTTGAAATTCACACCTTTTATGCGAAGCCTGCCCGACAGATAATCGTGCTTTTTAATGAATTCTTCCGGCCTGTTCTGGGCAGCCCATTGAAACGGTGTGTGCGCTTTAGGAACAAAATTCGACAGACTTACAGTAACGCGAAACCTTCCGCCTTTTCTTCCTCTCAGCTTAAAATTAAGGTCTGTTATATCCTGCGCAAGCTTTCTTATTCCCTCAAGATCTTCGTAGGTCTCTCCCGGAAGTCCTGCCATAAAGTAAAGTTTTATATGCTCCCATCCAAGCTCGATAGCCTGTCCTACAGCGTTCATTATATCATCCTGGGTGATATTCTTGTTTATGATGTCTCTTAAACGCTGGCTTCCGGCCTCCGGTGCAAAGGTAAGACCTGATTTTCTGTACCCTTGGATCTCATCCAACACTTTAAAAGAAAATGAATCCAGTCTGAGAGACGGCAGCGACAGCGCCACGTTTTTCTCACTGCAGGAGTTCATAAGCTCCGTTGCAAGATCTTCAAATTTCGAATAATCACTTGTGGACAGGGACAAAAGCGAAAGCTCATCATGTCCGGTATTTTCAAGCTGCGCTTCAGCAAGCCGCTCTATAGTTTCCTTTCTTCTCTCTCTTACAGGCCTGTATATCATTCCTGCCTGACAGAATCTGCACCCTCGCGTACATCCTCTGAAAGTTTCAACGACAGCCCTGTCATGTACAGTTTCTATAAACGGAACTACCGGCTTTTCGGGGAAATACTGCCTGTCCAGATTTTTTATCAATGCTTTTCTTACTCTGTCAGGAGCTTTATTATAAAGCTTCGTTATATTCTTTAAAGTACCGTCATCATTATATTCAGGCTCGTAAAATTCCGGCACGTACACTCCATCAAGAAGACATGCTTTTTCAAGAAATTCTCTTTTTGTGGCACATTCTTTTTTTATCATGCATATGTCTTCTATCAGTTCCTCGCCGTCTCCCACCATGAACATATCTATGAAATCGGCAAGAGGCTCCGGATTAAATGCACAAGGTCCTCCGGCGACGATCAGAGGATATTCTTCTCCCCTGTTTTTTCTCTCAAGCGGTATGCCTCCCAGATCCAGCATGTTCAGCACATTCGTAAATGAAAGCTCATACTGAAGCGTGAAACCAAGTATATCGAGCTCATCGACAGGCGTAAAAGTTTCAAGGGTAAACAGTTTTCTGCCGCTATCACGCATCATCTCTTCCATATCAAGCCCCGGAGCAAATACCCTCTCACAATAAATTTCGTCATTTTTATTCAATATATCGTACAGTATCTGCATCCCTAAATACGACATTCCTATCTCATACATATCCGGAAAGGCAAATCCAAATCTGACAGAGACTCTTTCAGGGTCTTTTCTGACCATATTTATCTCTCCGCCTGTATACCTTGCCGGTTTTTCCGCCTTTTTCAGCATCTGTTCAAGTTCTCTGTCTATTTTCATCATCTTACTGCTTTCCTGTGTTCCTCTATTATATCATCCATCGGCATACCAACAGCCTCTTCTATCTGCCTGATAAATCTTTCAGTCTCTTTTTTCTTTTCAAGGATGACAGGTCTGGCTTCAGGATGTCCATTTTTTTCAGCTTTATTTATTATATAATCTATCCTCTCATCTATACCAACGTACTTATCCTCTTTAACGATACGATCCCCTAAACATACCAGATCCGTCTCATCGGCATTTTCAATCTGAGAAAAGGGAGAATATGTCATATGGACTTTTATTATATCGGCTTCATTTTCATACCCAAGCTTTCGAACAAATTCTGATCCCACTTCCCAATGTCTTTCTTCTGTCCTCGCTATATCGTGAAGCATGCCTGCTGCCATTATCAAATCAAGATCAAAATTAAATCCTTTTGCGTTGAGCGCCTTGCCTATTGCATATGCTGTATCTGCAACTGCCGCGCAATGACGCTGCACATGGGGCGGAGTCCCGTATTCATCAAGAAGTCTCCTGCATTCTTCTATAGTTGGATGTTTCATATATCTGTCCTCTGTGTATAAAAATTATCGTCTGTCAGCACGAATATTTTTATTATATCATAAAATGCTTTCAAGCAACACTAATCGAATTCTGTAAAAGAGTAATAAAAATCCTTTCCAGCCGATTCCCTGTAAGTCCCTATTATCTGTCCTTTTTTTACATTGGAGGGTACTTTTGCAAAGACTTCATCGAGATTACCGTAGAGGCTCTCTCCATCACTCCCATGGGTTATCTTAACGTATTTACCTATAGTCTCATTTTCACCTGCCGCAGTGACCTGTCCGTTTCCTACAGCAAACACCGATGCTCTGTCTCCGCTGTATTTTTCTATCGGATCTCCATATAACGGCTTTCCTGTAACAAATACTATCGCATCATCTACTTTATCCGGTATTGAGGATACAGCTCGCGCTCCTCCCTTAGCTATTTGGGCTATATCTTCTCCTGAATAATCTTCCGACATCTGATTCAATATAACATCTGTACCTGTTTCAAGAATATCCGCACCCGATACCTTCCCTATCGCAAGAGCAATGATTATAAGCAGACACATGCCGACCTGTTTTACGATCCTTTTTTTCAAACCCCTCAGCTCCTTTTGTAACATTACCGCTAAAATCCGCCAGCCCGGCAAAACACGCCAAGACCGCTGTCCTATTATCAAATATATTTTGCATATAATAAAAAAAGAAGACGTTTTGCCTAACGCCTTCCCAATTCTTTTGTACGGTCTGTCAATCCATCGCACACATTCGTTCATGACAGACTTTCTATTTTAATAATAATCTTCATCAAAATACTCAAACTCAAAGTCTTCTATCTTGATGATATCTCCGTCCTCTATCCCCATTTCCTTCATCTCTTCTATCGCCCCACTGTTTTCGATATATTTATACAGATATCTCAGTGAGCCCGAATCGTTGAAATTGGTGGAATTGAATATTTTCAAAAGCTGTTTTCCCGACAATATGAAATCTGTTCCGTCAAATTCCACGCTGACTTTTCTGTAATCTTCATCCATATCATCTCTTTCAAAGTCAAACATCTCATATTCTTCCTCAGGCTCAAAATCCAGTTTCTGCAGCATTTCTGCCGCTTCTGAAAGGATTTCCCTGACTCCTGTTTTTGCCGGAGCAGACATAGGAAACACTTTGTAGCCTTTTTCTTCCACGTATTCTTTGAATTGAAGATATTCAGGGGAATCCGGTCCTATAAGATCTATCTTGTTCGCTGCGACTATCTGTGGTTTCCTGATTAGCTTTTCACTGTACTGCTTTAGTTCTTCATTTATCTTATCAAAATCTTCGCGCGGATCTCTGCCTTCGCTGCCGGATACATCCACAACATGTATGAGCATCTTGCATCTTTCTATATGCTTTAAAAATTTATGGCCAAGTCCTGTACCCAGGTGTGCTCCCTCTATGATCCCTGCTATATCCGCCATAACAAAGCCGGTGTCGAATATCTGCACAACACCGAGATTTGGATTTATCGTCGTAAAATGGTAATTTGCTATCTTAGGCTTTGCACTGGTCGATACCGAAAGCAGAGTGGATTTTCCGACATTGGGAAATCCTACAAGTCCTACGTCAGCGATCAGTTTCATCTCCAGGATAACGCTTCTTTCCTTTGCAAAACCTCCGGCCTCCGCAAAGTTGGGTGCCTGCCTTGTGGCTGTAGCATACTTTGCATTGCCTTTACCGCCCTTACCGCCTTTTGCAGCTACAAAAGATTCGCCGTTTTCAGTAAGGTCTTTCATTACCAGTCCAGATTCTTCGTCTATGACTATAGTCCCCACCGGCACTTTTATCACCAGATCCTGTCCGTTTTTGCCGAATCTCTTCTTTTTCATTCCGTCCTGGCCGTTTTCCGCCTCATATTTCTTTTTATATCTGAAATCCATAAGCGTTCTTAAGTTTTCATCTGCCTGGAAAACGATATCTCCGCCTTTGCCGCCGTCTCCGCCGTCAGGGCCGCCTTCCGGGACGAACGGTTCTCTTCTGAAAGATACTGCTCCGTTCCCGCCTTTACCTGATTTTATGAATATCTTAGCTCTGTCTACAAACATAAAGCCTCCCTGTAAAACCCATTTTTCACTACCTGTGTTTTACCGTCAAAAAATAAAGCCCCTATACATAATAGGGGCTCAAAAAACCAATCTGCCGATCAACTAAGCTTCTCTGGGATATACGCTTACCTGCTTTCTCTTTTTGTCATATCTTTCGAATTTAACAGCTCCGTCAATCTTTGCAAACAATGTATCATCTCCGCCGATCCCTACGTTGTTGCCAGGGTGGAACTTAGTTCCTCTCTGTCTAACCAAAATGCTTCCGGCGCTTACGAACTGACCGTTGCCTGTCTTTACTCCCAAGCGTTTCGACTCACTGTCACGACCGTTCTTCGAGCTTCCTACACCTTTTTTACTTGCCATCGACCAGACACCTCCTTGCTATATCAATTTAAAACTAAACGGTTATTTCTGAAAATGATTTACTTTAAAGCGGCTTCTATCGTTTCGATCATTACCGCATTCGTAGCTTTTTCATCGATCTCTATGTTGTTTTCTTTCGCGAATTCGATGAGCTCTGCTTTTCTCATTGACTTGAGTGCAGGCTTCTTAGCAGGCTTTGCTTCTGCTTTCACATCTTCCTGTACTTCAGCAGTCTCAGCTTTCGCTTCCTCCACCTTTGCAGGAGCATCGCTCTTTCCTGCGATGGATGTTATTTCCACGAGAGTATACGGCTGTCTGTGACCCTGTTTCTTTCTGTAGTCCTTCTTAGCCTTATACTTGAAAATAACTACTTTCTTGCCTTTTCCTGTCTCGATAACGTTTCCTTCTACAGTAACACCGTCAACATAAGGTGCACCTACTTTTACGTCATCACTGTCTCCAACTACCAGAACTCTGTCGAAGATCACTTTCTGTCCATCCTCTATGCCGAGTTTTTCTACAGCAATTTTGTCTCCGTTCTGAACTCTGTACTGCTTTCCGCCTGTTTCAATAATTGCGTACATTATAAAATTTACCTCCTCTATCCAGTCTCGCCTATCGAGGTACGGCTTGCTGCCGTTTTAAAACCTTTTTCGTGCGGCTTACATTCATATATGATACTACATTGTAAAGCTGTTGTAAAGTAGAAATTCCAATACTTTTAAGGAATTTTTATACATCACGTCATTTCTTTTTTTCATATTTCTTTCAGTTTTGCGCTATGCTCTTTGGTTACTTTTTTTAGTATCTCCATATCGGTCTTAAGAGAATCTATCTCCTCATTTTTTACCAGATATCTGCTGTATGTATCCACGTAACATGACTCAATGGTATCTATGCGCGGTTTTACATCGTTTTCCAATAGGAGCTTAATGCTGTGGACATCGTTTTTCAAAACAGCTATGTCTCCGTTGTTCTGTCTTATATCTTTGCTGTTTTGTTTTATTGCTGCTTTCAGTTCTGCTATATCGGTGCTGTTCTGACGTATATCCCGACTGTTCTGTTTTACATCCGCTCTTAACTCTGCAATGTCTTTACTGTTCTGTCTCACTGCGGTTTTTAACTCTGTTATATCTGTGCTGTTTTGTTTTACGGCCGCCTTCAGTTCAACAATGTCTGTGCTGTTCTGTTTTACAGCAGTTTTCAGTTCTGCTATATCGGTGCTATTCTGTCTCACTGCGGTTTTTAATTCTGTTATATCATTGCTGTTCTGCTTTACAGCGGTTTTCAGTTCTGCAATATCAGTGCTGTTCTGCTTTACGGCGGTTTTCAGTTCTGCTATATCTCTACTGTTCTGTTTTATGTCTTTACTGTTCTGCTCGATCTTAGCTCCCAATTCTGTCCGAACATCCGTTATCTGTGATTCTAAATCTGTGCGCACCGTCCTTATCTCTGTCTTAAGTTCGAGACGCATTTTATTCATTTCCCCGCATATATCAGTTCTGAGTTGTTTCAGCTTTTCATCAGTTATGTTCATCTGTGCTTCAAGCTTCACATCCAGCAGATCTGAAATCATTAACATATCTTCGTTAGTTAGCATGGCACTGTCCCCCATTCTTTCTAATATTATACCATATACCCTATAAATCCGAACCGCCTATCTCATTGATGTTTTTTCATAATCTGTATTTAACTTCCATTTATTGTATTTTATATCAAAAGAGGTCGATTGTCAAATATTTCCAATCAGCCTCTTTCTTTATAAACTACATATCCATCATAGCATCAATGGCATCCTGTGCAGCCTTAACTGAGCTTTCATCCGGTATCACTACATAAAGCTGTCTTGCTCCCATACTGTATGTAGATGCATTTGTCCCCTCTCCTTCTATCGATATGCTCTCTATGCTCCATCCACCAAGATCTTCAAGCTGCATTCTCACAAGGCTTGATATATCTCTTCTCTCCATATTGGTCTGTATCTCATCTCCCACTGTGTTCAATATCTGGGTATACCCTGTCAGTATCGCCGAGCTGCTCGTTATTTTGTTTAATATCGCAGACAATACTCTCTGCTGGTTCTTTATTCTCTCCTGGTCTCCGTCTTCAAAAGATTTCCTTTCCCTCGCAAATGCCAGCGCAGAAGCTCCGTCCAGATAGTTTTCTCCTTCAACGAAACTGTATCCCCTGTTCTGCCTTCCATGTGTCTCAAAGGCATATTCCGAAGTCACATCTATGCCTCCTATAGCGTCTACTATGTCTTCAACCGATGTGAAGTTCACTCTCACATAATAGTTTATATCTATATCGAGCCAGTCCTCCACTGTGGATATCGTCTCGTTTATACCGTATATTCCCGAATGAGTTAGCTTATCGAGTTCTCCGTATGTATGCAGCGTCACATATGTGTCCCTTGGTATCGATGTCAACAATATCTTCTTGTCCACAGGATCTACTGTCATTATCATATTCACATCACTTCTCGATACCTTCTCTATTCCTCCATAGGTATCTATACCGCTTATATACACATTGAAAGGCTCTTCCGTTATTCCTACTCGCTTCGCTATATCTCTGTTGCCTATCTCCACGGATACCGTATAAACTATCCTCGTCCTGTTTTCAAACTCATCATCGTATTCGCATATCATATCGTAGTTGCTGCTGCTCAGGAATATGAGCTCATCGTGTTCTTTATCCTCTTCGTCTATGAGCACGCTACGAAGCTGCATGTATCCGCCCGATTCTTCATACTCCACATCTGCTTCTTCCTTCAGCATTTCCTGTGCTTTTTCATACACTGACGAAGAGCTCTGATGAGTATGCACAGTCTCTCCTTCTATATCCTTCACATTTCTGTAGATTCCGTCTTTGAGCGCGACAACATAGAAATCTTCATACTGTTTATCCGCATCGCTCATACGCCCAAACGCTGAATATGTAGTGAAGAGATAGAATATGCCTACTCCAAGCAAGAGTATGAGGAATATCGATATTCCCACTCCAACCTTCCTCTGCTTTGTCACTTCCTTTCTGCATGACAGCAGCTTAAACACCAGTGCTGTAAGACCGAGCAGCACTATGAGGATTATTATGTTGTAGATGGTTGGCAGAACAGATAAGGACATCAGCAGCGACATGAAAGCTATCTCAAATACAAGAAGCAGTATCACAGGTATCAGCAACAATGGAGAGCTGAATATGCTGTGTTTTTTACTTCTTCCGTTCTTTTTGCTACGTCTGTATGTTTTTCCTTCTTTGTTTTCCATAGTTAAACCGCCTTGCTATATAGATTTCAGCACGTCAACTATCCTGCCGCTGGCATTTCCGTCACCGTAAGGATTGCTCGCCCTGCTCATTTTTTCGTATTCTTTTCTATCGGATAAAAGCTGCTTGAAATTTTTATATATAGTCTCCTCGTCAGTACCCACGAGGCGCAACGTTCCTGCATCCACTCCTTCAGGTCTTTCCGTCGTATCACGCATCACCAGCACCGGCTTGCCCAGCGACGGAGCTTCTTCCTGGATACCTCCGCTGTCGGTCAGTATCAGGTACGACCTTGCCATGAAATTATGAAAATCTATTACCTCCATAGGCTCAACGAGTTTTATGCGTTCATTTTCTGCAAACACATCATCAGCCGTTTTTCTCACCGCAGGGTTAAGATGTACCGGATATATCACTTTTATATCATCGGTTTCATATGTTATACGCTTTATGGCTCTGAACATGGCATACATGTTTTCACCGAGATTTTCACGCCTGTGAGCCGTAAGCATGATAAGACGGCTCCCCTGCGCCCACTTAAGAAGCGGATGGTCATAATCTCCACGCACCGTGGTTTTAAGCGCATCGATTCCTGTATTACCGGTAACATATATGTTTTTTTCATCCTTACCTTCGTTTAGGAGATTTCTCTTTGCCTTTTCCGTAGGCGCAAAGTGGTATTTTGCAATTATTCCCGCAGCCTGTCTGTTGAATTCCTCGGGGAACGGAGAATAGATATCATATGTACGAAGCCCCGCTTCAACATGCCCAACAGGTATCTGCATATAAAAGGCTGCCAGCGCCGCCGCAAATGTCGTCGTCGTATCTCCATGCACCAGCACAATATCAGGCCGCATCTTTTCAAGCACATCCTTTATTTTAAGCATTACACTGCAGGTCACATCGTAAAGCGTCTGCTTGTCCTTCATTACAGAAAGGTCGTAATCCGGCTCAACATCAAAAGCCTCAAGCACCATGTCGAGCATCTGTCTGTGCTGACCGGTAACGCATACTATCGTCTCCATTGATTTTTCTTTTTTCAGTTCTTTTACAAGCGGGCACATCTTTATCGCCTCAGGGCGCGTGCCGAATACTATCAGGGTTTTGTTAATCATGTTACGTTACCAATCTTCTTCATCAATGATGCAATTTGTTTCGTAATCCCTCTTCCATTTTCTCATATTAAAATTTAATTTAGCTTGAACATCACTTTCATCAATCATAATTTTATCTCTTCCTTCAGGAGCTTTTGAAAAAAACACTTTCGTCCCCTTTTTATTTTTCGTCCAATGTTTCGTCCCTGCCGGAATAAATACGAAGTCTCCTTCTTTAACTTCTATTTCCTTTTCATTATCTATATCTATTATTTTCTGCGCTCCCTCTAATATATAATAATGTTCTCCCGTAGTCCGATGATAGTGTGGAGTATCCACTTTAAATTGTCTATAATCAGATATTCCCGTTTCTATATAACTTATATAATTTCTTAAATTATTCTTAAAAACGGTTTTACCCGTTAAATACTGCCGATAATTCATATCCAAAGCATTTTTTATATTTACATTCCTATGTATACTTACTTTTTTATTCGACAATTTAAGTTCTGAGAAATCTATGGAATTTTCTTTTATACTTGTTATCTGATTAACAAAAAATTGATAATCATCCGGTTGATATTTTTTAGATACTATTATCGTTCTTCTTAATGAATTTGAGGCTATGAACGGCGAATATAAATCCACCTTTATATAATTTAATGTTTTAAATTCTTCCTTGTATTCAACCTTCATAAGTGCATAAGGTAATGAAACATCCGTAACTCTGATATTAAGTCTGCCTTCATTGTGACATTGCCTGAAAATATCTTCATCGTTTCTCAATCTTCTCTTTATTGATTCGCAAGCACTATAAAAAGCCGAGATATTTGAATGATTAAATTTCTGATTGCCTAATTTACTATTATATTCAGCTTCTGAAGCTGCTTTTGATTCTGGATTGGTTAATACTAAGGAATAAGTAAAATCCCTTTCATTTTTTAATAGATAATTAATACTTTCTGAAAATGGAACTGCCTTTTCATACATATCTGTCGTCACATAATTAGTATTAGTCGTGGAAGCAGAAGTATAACATATCATTGTTATCTTATTTACTATATTTATTCTATTATAGAAAAACCTTCGAGTTCCCATTATGCTTTCCAAACTTTTGCGATCGAACATTTTACCTGAAATTTCTGCAAAAAAATCATCAAGATCGAGTTCTTCATATTTCTCATGGCTATCATCTTTATAATATACTTTTATAAAAATTTCTTTTACAACATCTCTTAATTTTTCTAACGATTCTTCAAAATTATTGAAAGCATCTATTCGATGTATTCCTGACAAATAATAGTTAAATTCATCTGAATATGTGAAATCATGAAGAATAAATGGGATTATCTTCTTTTCATTATCAAATGCCGTTCTCAATTCATTATGTACGTGTCTTGATTCATCTGAATCATGTGAGCCAATTAAAATAAAGACATTGCAATCTCTGATAGCTCTTACTATTTCTTCTGGGAAATATTCTCCTGCCGAGATATTTCTCGGCGCCATCCAACATTCAACACCCTGATTTTCCAAGTAATCACGTACACGATTCACTTCATCTTGGTCTTTAGTAGAATAACTGATAAACGCATTCATTTGCTACCTCCTAATCACAACTCAATCCACGATCATTTTATATATGTCATCTAAATACATTGCCTTTATATTATTTGAATTTATGAAATCTATCATCCGTTTGATATAATCTGTGATTCCCTCTCCTTTAAAACACAGTCTATCGATTTGTTCTTCGTTTAGATTATTCCATTCCTGCCTTTTCAAACGGTCTTTTATCTCCCTCGTATATGAGAAATATGGAGTATTGAGCATGAAGTGCATAGGATGTATATTTATCACTTTCAGCCCCGGAGATATAAGCTGTTTTTCCATCAGTGAAAAATCAAATCCCTTAGAATAATATAGAAATGCTCCGTCTTCCCAAAAGATAGGGAAACTTATAGTCTTTGATCTGTGCAGAAAAGGTGGCACTATATCCATCAATGTACAGACATTAGATTCATATAGAATTCCACGCTTCGTAAGCCTGTCCATAGTATCATTAACATCATAATACCTGTGCGCGCGAAAACATTTTGCATCAGGTAAAAGCTTAAAGCAGTAATCGATTACCTCATCATAACTGCTTCCCTGACTGCTGTCCGGCATGAAATTAGGATGGATACCGCATTTTATTTTTCCTTTTCTCCTGTATTCATTTATAACTTCCGACGGATTTGTAACAAATGCCGTAAGCGGAATGTTTTTCTCATCAAAATATTCAAATGTTTTTCTTATCGCATAGTCTGATGCCCAATCCATATCCGAAGTTATGCATACGATGTTTCTTTCTTTCAGTTCGTTTCTGAAATCCGATATTTTCTGTAATAATTTTTCCACTTAAAGCTCCCTTTTCTAATGCGTATTTATATGACTTTAACTTCGATCTGCCCCAATAAAACATTATCGTCATTTTGATTAACACATTCTGCTTTCAGTATGAGCTTGCTCTTTGATATATCTTTTTCCATAATAGTTAAAGTACACTTTATTTTATCTCCAATATAAACGGGTTTCTTATATTTTACTTTCTCGTCAAGCAAAATAGTTCCTTCCCCCGGGAGCTTGCTTGCTAAAACATTCGATATCATACCAAGACATAAAAGGCCATGCGCAATCTTGCCTTTAAATATCGATTTTCCTGCATATTCTTTATCTATATGTACAGGATTTCTATCACCTGACAGATTTGCTATCTGATTTACAAGATCTTCAGATACAAATGTTTCCATGCTTGCATGATCACCAATTTCAAATGTATCTATACGCTTAGGTGTATTCACTTATTTCACCCGCCTTTCCTTTGCAGGTACACCCATAACCGTACTATCATCATTCACCGATTTAGTAACCACAGAGCCTGCTCCGACAACTGCATTTTCTCCAATAGTTATTCCTGGCAAGATAATAGACCCGGACCCAATTTTACAACCTTTTTTAAATGTAATAACACTTTCCTTACTGACTTCACTTCCTTTGATTCTCATGTTATTATCATTAGCCGAAGCTATACCCACTCCAATAAATACATTATCTTCAATTATCGTTCTTGCTGTGATATGAGTATTATCCATGACTTTGGAATTTTCGCCCACAACGACATGGTGATTCAATGTGCATAATTTGGCTACTAATGAGTGTTTCTTCAATCTGCATCCTTCCCTTAACTGTGCGCAATCGCCCAGTAAAACATTATCTTCAAAAATGTTATCAGCATATATTACAGCATTTGCCCCAATTACACAGTTTTTACCTATTATCACCGGAGGATAATTATCCTCAAGTTTATGTATCAGATTGCCGCTGCCTTTAGGATTTCTTCCGATAACTGCCCCATCAAATATCTCTGTTCCGTCACCTATTTCCGTTCCGTCGTATATAACTACATTATGATGGATTATGACATTGTCTCCGATTTTACAATTTTCTCCGATTTGTGCGGTATTGCTTATATAGGTCTTTTCTCCTATCAATAAATTTTTCTCCATGAAATTCTCCTTATCTTCATATAATTATGGATTCAAAATTATACATATATTTCTCTCCAAGGTTTGTCATTACATAGTAAGTGACGGTGTAACTTCCTGGAGATTCAAATTTATAACAAAATATATTTTCATTTTCAGTCATCTGTACTGTATGATATGCGCCATTACGATATACATACCATTTGACTTTATAATCAAATGAATAGTCTATAAGTACTTTGAATTGGTATTCATTATCATCTTTTTTATTATAACAATGTCCTCTATAATATAAATTTAAAAACGGATAATCATCATTTGCTATATAGTGTGTTTCTGTTTCGATGTTGTATTTAATGTATGCGATAACCTTCTTATTTAGTTCTTTGCCTTTCCTTCTTAATTTACCCTTTATTAAAATATCTTTTGGGGGCAAAACTTCTTCAAATACATCGTCATTTGAATATAATTTTTTCTTGAAAATAAGATACGTGTTTTTATCTATTAATTCATACTCATATTCAAAGCTATCATTGTTTGGTAAACTGTCATTTATTCTTAATTTATTATCTGTAATTTGCAAAACAACAGAATTCATATTTCGGCGTATTCTTTCTTTGAATTCTATTTTTTTACTACCTAATAAAAGTATCTTTTCATCTTTATCAAAAAAGAAGCTATTGAAATTAATTGCCTTATTTTTGTGACTATCAAAAATTGTTCTGCCATTCTTGTCTTCGATAGTTATGATAGTTACAAAATCTCTACTTACATCTTTTGCCGAAAAATGTAATGATTTAATAGCTGTAATTTGATTTTGACCGTACGAAGCGTATCCCCCCTCTACAGATATTATTTCATTGTCAAATTCACACTTTTCACGCCCTTCTATAATAGATAACTCGCATCCTTTTACACATTGTATTATTCTTGTCCGATATCCCGAATCACCAATACCGAGCAAAACTTCATCGTCACAATAATTTAATATCTCAATATTTTCGGCTAAATGAAATATCTGACTATAAACATGTTCTGTTCTTGACTTTATATTGTCGTATATAACCGTTATATCTCCCACAGAATAGAAATGTCTGTCTATTGATACTCCATTATACATTTCGTTATATCCAGTTATATGATCATAGTCATTAGTCATTTCATAGTCATATATGCCGACTTTATATGAATTTTCATTCTCAACAGAATATGATAGTCCGTCAACGATTACTGTATTATGCGCAGCAGAGGATTTAAAGTAATCACAAAAAACATTTCCCGGATTATAATTGTAGTATCCTGTATCAATAAAAATATCATATCCTTTGGAGTATAGTGCAAAGGATAGATCATCCGCATGCTTATGAGTTTTAGAACTATATCCGCTCTTAAACATTTTCCATGTTACATCAATAAAAGAATCGCATGAATCCGCATCTTGCTTGAAAAAATAATATCCTGATTTGGGATATATAATTGAATTATATTCAGGCTTTTTTCCTTTTTTCCCTTGAGTTGCCGAATAAGTGTACAAATCGCTTCCCAAGTTTTCAGTATTTACATCAATCTTTATATTGCTATTATCAACACTCGAATCTCCAGTATTAATAAGGTTTCCCGTTGGTCTATTTAAATACGCACAAAAATCCGCTGATTCTTTTATATTATCTTTTACAAAATATGAAAAGTAATCTTCCATATTTTCAAGGAATTTTGCAATAACATCCAACATATATAATAATGCTATATGGTATGCAGATGAATTTTCTACATGAACTTTTTCATCATTAAAGGCAAATGTGATTTGTTTAATCAATCTCTTTCTTGCTATTTGTAAATATTCGTCAGATTTATCATCATTTAAAAAATATGCGCAGTAAAACAATGATTGATCTTGAAATATACCATGATTATGATTCATAGTATAATTGCTGTCCGTACTTAAAAATTCAGCATGTTCTTTTACTAAGCCTTTTATAAATATTGCTGTTATTTCATCTATAATGCCTGCTTGCTCGGCTACTAAAGCAAAATACATTATACTATTAGCTCTTAATGCACTTCCATGATCATGCCATACAAGTGCATTGTCTTTTGATTGATCGCTTTTTTCATATTCAATCCAGCTCAAAAGTATTTCATTGGCTTTTTCTAAATACTTAGTTTCTTTTTTTAATAAATATGCTTTTGTCAGTATTGTTATAGTTCCTAATGATTGCAAATATAACTGATAAGAGCCAGGACTATCTTTATAAACAATATCCCAATTAATTGAATTTCCAACATAAAGAGGATCTTTAAAATCTCTATGTACATATAATTTACCATTTAATATTTCATCTGCCCATAATCCTATGATCTCATCTTGTGGTAATACCATATCGCAATTAAATTCACTAAATATAATTCCAAATATTCCTTTCCTTTTTAATTTACATTTTACACCTTCAGTTTTAGCTGAATTTGTATGTCCTAAAGTATCTTTTATATATACTTGAAAAAAATATTCGCTATCTAAATCCGAAGGTATATATGTAAAAAATCCAGAATCTGTGAATTCTTTACTTTTATATACTAAATTATTAAAATCGTCTTGAAAAACATAGTAAGAATACTTTAAAGATCCACATGCATCAAATTCAACATTTAAAGAAATTTCTTGAAAATCATTTCTAATTATTATATTCTTCTTATCAAACCTCTCTATACTCCCGACTGCTATGAGTTCTATTCCTTTTTTAGCACTGTTCTTAAAATTTGCTATTGTTTTACATACTCTTTTATTATCGTCTGTAAACTTTACATATCCTATCAACAAAAATTCTGCATCCGAATCATTTTCAAATTCAAATTCAAATGAATTATTTGTGGACCACGCAGAGCTTTTATATATATTTTTACTGTGATTATTTTTAATTTCATTTATATACCAAGAATATTGGGTAATTTTATTTGAGGATTCAAAATGGTTTATCGCTTTTATAGCATTTCCTTTAACTTCCACCTCAACATCCTCCGAGTTGAAGTCTGCCAAATTTTTCCTTTCCGTGGTTTTAGTTGCATTTATTTGATTCCCTTTGGTTATAAGAAAAATTTTCTCTAAGGCTAATTTATAATATTTGTCTTCATAATGCATAGGAGCTAATTTCCAAACATGTTTTGAATTTGCTAAAATTTGATTTCCATCAAACAAATTTATAATATAAGCTTCTGGTATATACTTTTCTAATGCTTTATACATATATTTCAACATTTTATTCTTTTTTATTACATCATCTAATATATGTGGCTTGAAGATTTGTATATATCCTGCTTCATCAACATACTGTTCACACATATATGCCTCATGTATTATAATTTTATCTGGTTCATAAATTTTTTTTATATTATAGGCAAACTCTCGTATATAATGTTCTATATCTACACCTTCAAAACTAAATCCATATCCGATCTTCTTAGGTACTTTATCTAATAGTTCAAAATCTTTTCCTTCTAACCATTTACTATTCATCAATTCCACAGAATATGTTGCATATTTATCATCTATTTTTGCTATTTTAAATCTTTCATCAATAAAATCTACAATAAGATAACTTTTCGTTGTATTATCTTTTGCAATATCCTTGTATACAGTCTTATTAAGATCACGTATAACCGCTTCTTTTTGAAATTTTGAATCGATTTTTAAGTCTTTCTCATCTATGCTCCAATTTTTATGTTGCAAATTTGACAATATTGATGTGCGTGCTATATAAACATTATTTTCAAAATTCCCTTCGTCGAATGTGAATATATCCCTAGAAACACAACTCCCTATTATATTGATATTAATCATTTTACTTTTTCTCCTATAAGTTCAATTTCTCTATCAATTGTATATATCTGAGATGATTGATTTCTCACCCTTTCGGCAGCGGCTTCACTCATTTTCTTAAACAACTCGGAATCATTATATAAACGTTCTATATCATCTGCCATTTTTATGTAGTCCTCTTTTGGGGCTAACATACCACATGTATCGTCTACAAATTCAGGTATAGCAGCTACATTGTTTGTTATCGGTACAAGTCCGCTTGACATAGCTTCATCTCTGGACACCCCCTGAGAGTCAAGTCTTGTAGGTACCATAAATATTCCATTTTTTTTATGCAATTCAGCAATCTCATATTGCCTTAAAAATTTATTCTCAAATATAACATTGTCATATTCTTTTAATTCATTCATCAGAGGATTAAACAGTTTTCCTCTTCCAACTATGTGGAATTTCAATTCTTTAAAAAATTCTCTTGTTGATAATTCTTTTATGCATTTCACCGTTAAATCGTTTGCATATATTGATGTTTCAAACGGTCTTATTGACAAAATATGCTTTCTGCATTCTTCACTTTTTGGTACATAATCAAACAGTGCTGTATTAATATAATTATGAATTATGCTATATTTGTTTTCGGGCAAATCTATATCATAATCCTCAAAAACAATATTTTTAAAATAGTCTGATACAAAAACAAAGTGTATATTCAAATCATTTATCTGCGAAAAAATATTTTTCCAAAACTCTACTCTGATTGCTGAAGCTTTTTTGCCCTCTTCAAGTTCTTCCTCAGTTTCATAAATAAATTCGCGTCTCCACCACGGCTGTATTTCTGAGCCATGACACCATACCAATATGCGAATTCTGTCTTTAAACTTTTCAAGGATTTTCCACATATCCCTATCGAGAAAATGAACACATACCGTATCGATACTCCCGGATTCAAGAACAGCCTCCAGCTCATCACTGAACCCGTTTATGACGTCTATACCTTCAAATTCTCTGTACCCATGTTTATTAACATTATTGAAACACATCACATCAACATTTAATCCGTTTTTCTTATATTCCTTCACTCGCTGATGAACGAATGCATTCCTGTACAAGTCATCATATGACGGATATATATTAGTGAGGACTAAAACATTTGATTTGGATAAAAACAATTTACGCAAATTTATCTCAGAGCTATTTATCTTCACATTTCCTACAATTGAATTTCCGGAGCCCTTTACTCGTAATGCCAGTTTTATATATTTAGTATTCGCCGGTAGTTCAAATTTTTTCGATAATCCAGCGTTTGCATATATATCTCCTACTCGTTTCATATTCTCATCATGACATATCATGACCATCATAATATCCAACGACGTTTGTCCTTCAAAATTAATCCACAGCGGACTTATAAATCTTTTATCGACTTCTATTGATTTATTTGAATACATATATGTATGTTTATCTTCATCAAGCGTGGAAATAACAGCAAGCCTGTCATCTGTTTCTTTTACTTCAACTTTCCCGCCATATGTCCCGGCTCTAAAAAATTGCTTTGTATTTATTACATATCCTTTTTCCTTATCACTGATTTCAATTTTTTCTGCCTTGTATTCAATTTTTTTATACGATATGCCTTTATCTGTGATTTTTAAAAAGCTCGATGCATCTTCTGTAATACCCGAACTGTTCTCAACATAATCAAATTCATGAACGGAAACCATTGAAAGCTCATCGGATTTAATCCTAAAATCGCCGGTAAATTTCATGTCTTTTGCTTTATCCCATCTGACCACTGCTCTTTTTATGTTCAGCGATGATACAATATGGTAAGGTGTCTCTTCAGTTACTAACCCTGTCTGTCGATTAAAATAAGCGGATTTGCCTATAACATCATAACTGTCATACCTCAACATAAGCATCATATCCGATATATAATTTGCAGCATAATAATCTTTCGCATCAAAATATGCGATAAAACCATCATCGATATTATCGTCTATATATTGCTCGATACTTACTTCTGAAGGTATCAACGCTGCATCATTGTCATTGTGAGCAAAGTCAGCCTGAACATACAGTTTAACTTTTTCATAGTTCTGTTCTCCAACCATTTGCTTTATTTTGCTCAGTTCCTCTTCATTATTAACTTTACTTACTACCGTTACTTCGGATAATGACATTTTGAGTGAGGTATTGAATACTTTCTGCACTATATAATCAAGTCTGTCCTCATAGAGGTCCTCTCGTGATACATTTCTATGACTTTGCAGTCTGTATCTGTGCATATCAGTATCGTTGGAGCAGTACGATTCCAAATATCTTGCCATTTCATCGATACTGTCAGTAGTTATCGCAGTGTCACCAAACAATGTCCTTAGTCCACGGGAAAAATTTCCCGTCACAACTGTATTCGATGCCATCAGTTCAAAAACTCTTCTCGCAAACATAGTCTGCGTCCATGTACCTGAATTAGCATTGATGTTATACGTATAACCCTTGTATGCTTTAGCTATCTCATCTGCCTCAAGAGTTCCTAAGATAAAAGGTTTGTAGTATTCAGGAAAATGATGATCCGCTTCAGGTTTATTAAAATTCCTGTCATAAATGTCCAAACCCTTTGTTCTCATTGCATAATGAGCTATATTATCAAATACTCTTGTTCTCTCAGGATAATTAGTATAATATGCACCTGCAAAGCAAAACATATCTTTTCTGTCTGATATCTCTACCGGATTATGCAGTGTCGGCTGTGCCGCAAAGTGAAGAAAATACACTCTGTCATGACCGAGAAAACGCTTGTATTGAGCTATGCAGTCCACCTCCGTTGTAAATACAAAATCAGACAGACCTGCCGCAGCCATGAATCCTTCATTGTGACCCGGATCTTCCTTGTTCCAAAATACCACAGGAATATTTTTTGCATGACAATACTCCGTCAGTGAGCAAAACTCAGGTTTTACCTTAACGACCATGCCATACCATTTTCCTGAGTTTCCCTGCCACGCAGATTCAACAAACAATATATCCGGACAAAATTCATCGATTTCATATTTCCAATTTTCAGGAGTAAGCTGCATCAAATCACATTCCGGAGAAAAACATGAAAATGTGAATTCATCCATAATACACGCGACTTTCAGTGACTTCAGATTTTTACAGTCATCTCTCAGAACAAATGATTTTTCATTTCTTTTTTTATTTGTGCTGTCTTTAACTGCAAAATCACTGAACAATACATCGGACTTTATTTCGTTCTTTTTTACTTCAATCGTCTTTTCTGTTATTTTTTCTGTTATTTCATTTGAGGATAATTCTTTGGTTTGTTTTATCTCATTTTTTGAATTTGCGGTATTTTCAATCGATACCCTGTTATATGCTCTGTGTTTCCTTGCCCAATTATAAAGTTTTATGCTTGGAAATCTCTCATACGCAGCATTTAATTTCTTTGACTGATAAAGCAGTGCATTGTATTCATCGTGTTTACTCTTAAGGGCACTGTTTTCTTTGATTTGATTATTTATTTTATTTTCAGCGTCTCTTATACGCTTATTTCTGCTCTCTATTCCTGCTTTGGTGACTTTCAGCTCTTTTTCTAAACTTTCAATCAAGTCGTTGTTTTCTTTTATTGTACTTCTTAATTTTTCTTCTATTGACTTGATTTCTTGCTTTTGTGCTTTAAGTTCATCTATCGTTTCGTTTTTTGCCCTGATGTTTTCCTGTAAAATATCATTGTTTTCTTTCAGCCATTTTCTTTCGATTTTGCTGGATTTTTCTGATATACGCAGCTCTGAACATTCAGATTCTAAAAACTCTATACGTTCATTCTTTTTTTCAATGATATTTTTCAGTTCCGCAAAGTTCTTTTCTAATTCACTGCTAAACAGATTTTCAGCCGCAAGTTTTTGGGAAATTTCAACCTTTTCCTTGTGGAGTTCTTCATTTATCTTATTGAGATTTGATATATCATTTCTTAATTTTTCTTCTATTGAATTCTCTTTATCTTTCAATTCAATTATCTGGTTTTTACTTGATAATAATTCCTCCTGTATTTTAACTAAATTCTTTCTTATTGAATTTAACTCTTTATCTTTGCTTTCAATAATTTTGCTTTTATTGCTGAGCCATTGTTTCGCAGTCAGGTAATGGCTGTAATATTTATTTGTTTTATCATAGTACATCAACATGCTTCCCATTATTGTATCCGATTCTATACTCTTGGATGATGGAAAGCGTGATCTGTTCTTATATAAAAGATTGCATCCCTGTATATCAACGAGGATATAATCAAAGTTTTTTAAAACCGCACTTATTTTATTAAAGCTATCCGGACTTACTTCTATCCATAAGGTAGGGCTGAATGTTTTTATCGTTTCCAACATTCCCTTTATTACCGATTCTTCAAACCCTTCTGTGCCTATTTTAACTAAATCTACATTTTTGATTTTTTCTTTTATTATAAATTCATCGAGACTTATAACTTCAGCATCTCCTTTTTTGTTATCCGCATATTCAAATGTTGCACTGCTGAGATTGTTTTCATCTATACTCTTCAGCACTATATATCCTTTTTTTTCACCTATAGCTTCATTGTATATACTGACTTTATCTGAGATGTTATTATTTCTTACGTTTTCTCTAAGCCTTTCAAAATTCATTTTGAATGGTTCGAAAGAATATATTTTTTTTGCATCTGTATTTCGGGAAAAATACAATGTATGGTTTCCAATATTAGCTCCTATATCAAAAATCACATCGACATGCCCGATTTCTTCTGTCCACTTATCTAATATCGGACTTTCATAATACTGCCCTGTCGATTCAACTCTTTCAAATATATACTCTCCTTCATATCCTGAAAAAGCTGTTCCGTCCTTAAGTTTTATCTTCTTTACATTATATTCTTTCATTTCATCCCACCATAAACTTCTTATACGCGTCCAGCACTTCATCTGTTTTTCCGAACATCTTCATCTCTCCTCTGTGGAGCCACAGTATCCTGCTGCACAGTCCCCGCAGACTTTCTGTCGAATGATTTACTATCAAAACGCTCCTGTGCTCATCGTTTATCATCTGCTTCATCTTAGCGTAGCTCTTTTCTCTGAATCTCATATCTCCTACGCTTAAGATTTCATCTACCAGCAGTATCTCCGGAGTAAGTATCGAGCTTATCGAAAACGCCAGCTTTGAGTACATACCGCTGGAGTAAGTCTTCACAGGCTTGTATATGAAATCTCCCAGCTCCGAAAATTCTATTATTTCATCAAGCGCTCCCGTTATCTCCTCTTTCGTGAATCCCATAGCGTACCCTGAAAGAAAGATATTCTGATAACCCGAAAGCCTCGACTGAAATCCCGTACCGAGGGAAAGAAGAGAACATCTGTCGCTCTTTACGATGATGCCGCCCTTATCCACACCGTAAACACCGGCTATGGCACCGAGAAGCGTACTTTTCCCTGAGCCGTTTTCTCCCACTATACCTACGGTCTCTCCTCTCTTCACATCAAAGGACACATTCTTTACCGCTTCAAACGCACTGCCTGCGAATACTCTCTTGCTTTTAGGCTTGAACATATTTTTGATGAACACTCTGTAATTCACGGCGCTGTTGCCGCGGTAAGCGATGGTCACATTTCTCACATCTATCGCGATTTCATCCATCAGAACACCACCTTCATGAAATCCTTTTCACCTCTGTAAAGTATCTTTACACCAATAAAGCTGAGTACAAGTCCTATTGCCAGCCAGTAGAGCAGCATCATATAATCCGCACTCATACCGTACATCATTACATTCCTGAACTGCATTATGATAAATCCCGTAGGACATATCATATTGTAGACCTCAAGGAGCCCCTCGCTAAACCTGTCGACCGCGTAAAACACCCCCGACAGATAAAAGAGAAACCTCATCATTACCGTCAGTACATGACTTAAGTCCGATACGAACACTCCGATACACGCAAACAGCGAGCCCACTCCGAAAATGAGAACAAAATACACGACGAATATGGGTATTATCATCAATATATTTAAGGTTATCGGTATCTGCAGGACTATTATGGTGATAAGACATATGCCGAGACTTATGAACATCTTTATCATATTCTCGAACTGCCGCATGAGCACCAGTATGAACTTCGGTATATACGCCTTTTTCGTCACAGCCGAATATGAGTTTATTATGCCTACGCAGCTTTCCACCGTCGTTCCGAAAAAATTCCAGACTGTGATTCCCATGAATACGAACAGTGGAAAATTGTCCACCTGGTACTGAAACACATAAATAGCCACGAATGTATATACCAGCATGAACAGCAGAGGGTCGAGTATCCACCACATCCATCCCAGATACGAGCCTGCCACCTGCGACTTCAGCTCCGATGCTGCGGAATACATGGCGTATTTGTAATACCTTTTCAGGTCCCTTATAAACATTATTGCTTCTCCTTGATATAAGCGGCATAATCATCTATCGTCTTTCCATACAGAGCCACGATTTCCGCTATTGTTTCGATGCATTTCTCTTTTTCCTGTGCCGATGCATCACCCAGTTTCTCTATATACCAGTTGATTATGAAATAGTCGAGTTTTCTTCGCTTGTATTCATCCAGAAGACCGTACTCGGACAGCCTCCTGACCTGATACCTTTCGAGAATCAGCGATTTCTCAAAAAATCCTGCGCCTATATCGTTTATCGATGAATTCATTCTCTGCGCGTAATATATATGTATCACTTCGTTGAGATAATATACTTTCTCCGCATTGAGCATAAGCTCATCGAAAAACAGCGTGTCTTCTCCAAATGCTCCCTCCGGATTTTCAAGTCCGTTTTCAGTGATAAGCTCTCGCCTTACGAGGCACGCCTGTATGCTCTGCGTCCTGAAATTCTCTGAAACCAGCAGATCCCTCGGATCGTTTATCAGACCACTTTTAAGCAGATATCCTATCCGCATCAGTTTCTGCGACGTCGCTCTCATCTGTATGGCGCCGAATGCCATATCCGCGCCGGTGCTTTTTATCTTTTCATATAGTTTCAAATATCCGTTGCCGACAGCTTCATTGTCAGGATCCAGATACGTTATATAAGGCTCATGTGATATTTCCACGCCTTTGTTTCTCGGACGCGCCGCACTGCCGCTGCCGCCCTTTTCAAAGAAATAGGATGTGACATTGTCATAACGCATTTCCAGTTCTTTTATCGTTTTGACAGTGTCCTTATCATCCGAGCCGTCGTCTATGAGATATATTTGCATGATGTCGAATGCTCCGCTGCGCAGAAGGCTCCTGAAACATCTCCCTCCGAGATATTCTCCGTTGTTGTATACCGGCACTACCACAGCGATCTCTTTATCCTGACCGCTCCTCTCTTCCATTTCATTTATCTCAAATCCGTCTAACCTAAATCCTCTGCCTCGTATCTCATCACCTTCCGCCGCACAAAACTGCGCGTACTTTTCAGCAGTCATGACTGTTCTTCCGACATCGTGTGCCTTTTCTGTGAATCCGTATTCCTCCTCCCCGCAACGCTCATCCTTTGTGACAAAATCTGTATCACAGTATTTGAATGCGTTGAGCATATCCGTCAGGTAATATCTGCCGTAATCGTTTTTCTCATCAAAATACGCCACAAAATCGCTCTCGTTCTTTGCGATGTCATATCTGTCCTCTTCAATGAGCACCTTTGCATCGTATTCCTGCGCTTCAAACATGCTGCATATCTTTTCCGTCTTTTCTCTGCACAGCACCGTAACACGCTTTTCAGCGAATCTGTGATTCACTCCGCTTTTTTCAAATATATAGTTGAGTCTGTCGAATACGGTTTTATCGCTCATTACATTTCTCAGGTTTTCCACCTGCATCCTGTAAAGCTCCTTACGGCTGTATCCTTTCAGTATTTCACCGACTTCGGAAGATTCATTTATCATGAACAAGCCCGGAAAATTTTCAGAAACGGCAAGGGAATAATTTGATATCATCAGACACCCCAGCGCCTGAAGCTCGTAAACTCTCATGGCGCACATGCTCGGACTGTCCTGCACCGTATTGATGTTCACATTGAAATCAAACATCTTATGCACTTTCTGAAGCAAGGTATGCTCAATAGCGGGTACGGTAAATCCCTGAAACTTTCTCGGAAATCTGTATCCCGGAAGTTTCACCCAGGCATTTCTGTCCGCTATCATCATGCCGATGCCGCTTTCCAGTACTCCACTGAATATCATATTCATATCGCGGCATCTGTTTTTGTATCTGTCCATCCAGCTCCCGGCGAAAAACACCATGAAATGGTCGTATTCATTTTCTCGGCTGTATTTTTTATTTATACCTATTGGATTGTGAAACAGAGGATTGACCCCGTACTCCAGAAGAAAGGAATTTTCGTTTCCCGTATCTTCTTTATATCGTTCTACGCAGTCTGCATCCGTAGTAAATATGTAGTCGCACTTTGCCGCTATCGGCAGATACCGTTCATAGTTTGTCGGATCTTCTATAGACTGGAATACCGTAGTTATATCCCTTGCATTCGCATATTCTATTACTTCCGGGATTTCACCATGCCTCTCGTCTCCGTACCAGTCATCGCCATGCATGCCTCTCCAGCAGCTTACATACATCAGTATGTCTATATCCGCATTATCTATTATCTCTTTAAAATTATCACGTCCTACGGTTATGAATCTTGCTGCGTCCTTGTAGTAGTTGTACATGAATTCATCCGTTATTATGCCTATCTTGATATCAGCTTTTGAATAATATGTACTGCTGTTTGAATCCGGTATTTCTCCGGCAATATTCTCAAGTTTTTCAAACAGTTCGAGGTTTTGCTGCGGAATCTTTCTGAACGTGAATCCCGTAATCATGTTGTCGATAATCTGTCTTATCTTATTGATGACTCTGCGCCAGGTCAGATGTCTCAGTTTTATAAAAAATCTTTTCAAGAACAATCCTCCGAAAATATGATGCTTATATCAAGCGTAAAAATGACGTCGCTCTTTTATCTCGTCTTTTCTTTCAATGAACTCTCTGTCATTCTGCGCTATCACCAAAAGATCAGCCTTGCTGAGTGCTTCATCCAGACTTATCATATCTATACCTTCAAGCATCTCTCTGTCCGTGTTGGGGTCGCATCCTTTCACGTTGTACCCTTTGATAATAAGGTCTTTTGCCAGTATCACCGACGGGCTCTCTCTGAAATCATCTATATCGGGTTTGTAACTCATCCCCAGTATCGCTATTTTCGCATCTTTGTTTCCATCCACCATATCCTCTATACGTTTTGATATGTAAAGCGGCTTAAAGCTATTGACCTGTCTTGCGGTATCTATCAGTGCGGATTCTTCCTTAAACTCGCCTGTTATAAAATAAGGGTCAACAGCAAGACAGTGACCTCCCACTCCTATGCCCGGTGAAAGTATATTCACTCTCGGATGCTTGTTGGCAAGCTCTATCAGATTTCTCGTATCTATTTTTAATTTGTCGCATATTATCGATAGTTCATTGGCAAAAGCGATATTGACATCTCTGTATGAATTTTCCACCAACTTGCACATCTCCGCCGTCACATCGTCGGTGACAAATATCATCCCGCCCTTCAGAAAAGTTTCGTACAATTCCTTGGCTTTAAGTGCGGATTCTTCTCTTTCCGCTCCTATTATCCTGTCGTTATGCTCCATTTCATACATTATATTCCCCGGAAGCACCCTTTCAGGACAATGAGCTGTATAAAAACTCTCTCGCGAAAGCCCGCTTTTCTCGGCAAGCAAGTCCGTCATTCTCCTGGTCGCACCGGGAGGGACCGTTGATTCCAAAATTACCAGATCTCCCTCTTTCAGCTTTTCAGCAACCATTTCTGCGGCGTTTTCCACATATGAAAGATCCGCCACTTTATCGGCTCTTCCTTCCCTAAAAGGCGTGGGTACTGATATTATGTAAATGTCACTCTCCTGAAGTTCACTGTATGCTTTGAAATTCCCGTCTTCTATCACTTCCTCGAAAAGTGGCTGAAGTCCTTTTTCCACTATATGTATGTGACCTTCATTAAGCTTTGTTACTATGCTTTCATCGATATCAAATCCCCTAACATTATGCTCGTTGAGTCCCAAAATTATTGCAGTCGGCAATCCTATATACCCCAGTCCAACAACGCTTATGTTCATTTCTTCTCCTTCTTTTCCTGCGAAATTTTAAATATAAACTCTAATATTTTTTTGATATTGGGAAGCCTTCTGGGCTGAAAGCATATTCTGTAGAGCCACTCCAGATTTGCTCTCCTGACCCAGAGAGGCGCTCTTTTGACACTCCCGGACATCACATCAACAGATCCGCCAACTCCAAGGAATACCTTGACGCTTGGAAGTTTGTCCTTGTTTTCATCGATATATATCTCCTGTATGGGACTTCCCATAGCAACAAATAAAATATCCGCTCCGCTGTCGTTTATCAGTTTATTTACATATTCTTCATTTTTTTCATATCCTGTTATGTGTCCTGCGATATCTATTCCCGGATATAAGTTCTTCAAATTTATCACTGCCTGCTCAAGATTACCTTGCTCTGCACCATATATGAACACAGATGCTTTTATTTCTACGGACATCCGACATAACTCATTCATCAGATCTATACCGGTAATTCTCTCCTTTATATGCAAATGTTCTTTCTTTGCCGCATACAATATGCCTATCCCGTCAGGGATCAATATATCTGCGCTTCTTATGATTTTCTTTACTTCTTCATTTTCTTCCGACATGATTACTTTTAAGGGATTTATCGCAAATATCACATTTCGCATACCAGTACCCATATCTCTATGTATTTTCTCCATCAATACAATACGTGATCCTGAATATATTTCGAATCCAAACATACTCACCTTCTCAAATCGTGCCATATTGGACTCTCCTCTGTCGTTTCTTTTCTGCAATAGTGACCATATCATCAAATATGCTGAAGGAGTAATCTATCCATTTTTTATATGAGAATTTGTCATCCACAATATCTGCAACCAGTTCTTTCAAACGGTTTTTTGTATAAAAATTTATTTTCATAGGATTTTTTAAAAAAATATGATCTACCATATCAGACATATATCCTTCCTTCGCTTTTCGTATATCTTCCAATATCCTAGGATCTATGTATATGCCTCTGTATTCTCTTTTTAGCTGTTTGTATGAAATCATTCTTCTCATATACTTTCTGAACGCATCGTAATACTCAATCCCGCTCACATCAAAATACAAAGCCGCAACGAAACAGTACATTGCACGCAAATCATATGAGACACTTTTATACAACTCTCCTATATCCAGGAAAAGATTTTTTAAACCTCTGTAATCTTCTCTGCTCCGTCGAGTTTCTATCTTATCCGAAAGTATAGCAATCATTATCGTTTCAAACTCTGCACCTGTCCCTATTTGTTCCTTTGATCTTTCATATTCACCAATATTCGTGAACGGCGATGCAAAATAAAAAAACTTGAGCCAGTCATCTCTTTTCCCCAAAAGCTCCTTTCCCTTTTCAGATATCTTTACCCTATCTTTTGATATTAACTTTCTTCCTCTGACCGTAGAGACTATCGAAACATCTTTGTTTTTATATGCATATCCTTCTTTGATCAGTTTGCTTAGAAACATTTTGTTATTTTCTATATTTATATCCCTATCAGATATCTTTATTTTGTAAATTCCTTCTTCAGACTTTGCTTTACGGAGATAATCTAAAAACACAACCGTAGAATAATCATTTTTCAGTTTTTCATATTTTCTGTACACATCATTCGCTTTATTTAATGCCACGTTCTGTTATCTCCAAATAAAAATTACATATATCGTCGATACTGCCATCAGCTATGATTTCCCCGTTTTTAATTATGATTCCCCGCTTGCATAAAGCTTTTGCATTATTTATTGATTTTGAAAACATGATAAATGTTCCTCCGCTATCAACAAAATTTTTCGTTTTATTTCGAATGTTATCTATCAGATTTTCATCTTTTATTTCCATTGCCCAATTCACTATCTGTATATCGCGTTTTATATATGAATCTATCATCAAAGCCAGACACATTTTCTGTTCATCAGTATATTTTTCTACAGGTCTATCAACGCAATTTTCAATTTTGCTGCAATGTATTATTTCTGATTCAACAATTTCCGTTTCAAGTCTGCTCATTCCTAAACGTTCACATCTCAAATATATATTTTTTCTTCCGCTTAATTTAGGATCAAAGACTTTTGACAAATTTGAAATGCTTTTTACTGTACCGTTTACTCTTATTCTTCCTGAACTACTCTTTTCTTTTAATGTTATAAGATCCATTATTCTGCTTCGTTTAAAATGTCTATCCATATCATTAAAAAATGCTACCACTTCGCCTTTCGATATGGTGAAAGATATATTCTTCACAGATTCTTTTTGTGGATCTTCCGCGGCACTTATATTTTTTAATTTTATTGCTGCATTATCATTGAAAGTTTCCACTTTTCCACCCGATATATTTATACGCTGCTAACCTGTAACAGGTTAGTCTTCTGCAATTTTTTTTGCCTTCCTCATAACCTGTTTCAGGTTAGAAGGCATCATATAGATAATAACCCTTCATAAAAACTATGTCAATGTTTTTAAAATTTTTTAAAGTCTTTTTACTAAAAATCACATCTGCATTATTAAAGTCTTTAATAACATCAAGTGCTTTAATCTGTTTCAGGTTAAAAGCAGGTCGTATTTACCTTTATACAATATAATCATGAGGATAAGTTTATACTTTGATTTCCAAAACTTATGCACTAACTTTTATCTTTACAAAAAAGGGGGTGTTGATCAAAATATGTACAGACGAATCCGAGATCTGAGAAACGATCATGATATGACTCAAAAGGAGCTGGCAAAAATTCTGGGTATGTCTCAGACGGGATATTCAAAATACGAGACAGGGGAAAACGACATCCCTACAGAGATCCTGATAAAACTATCCAATATCTACGATGTCAGTATAGACTATCTTTTAGATCAGACTGATTCAAAAAAAAGACATAAATGAAAGGAACTGTTAAATTCTTAAATCCAATAACAGTTCCTTTTTATTATCCTATGTATTTCCCGGAAAATCCTGTTCTATTCGATAATGACGCCGTCTTCATCCACCATTATCCCTGCATCGTCAACTCCGGGTATATCCATCTCTTCTCCCGATTTATCAGCATCGTCCTTTTTGCTGTTTATGCTGTCTAAGAGCATACCTTCAACTCTGTCCATGACATCGGGATTTTCTTCAAGATATTTCTTCACGTTTTCTCTTCCCTGTCCTATCCTGCTGCCGTCAAAGCTGTACCATGATCCGGCTTTTTCTATTATTTTGGCGTCTACTGCACAGTCGAGTATATCTCCGGACTTTGAGATCCCCTGGCCGTACATGATATCGAATTCAGCCTGTTTAAAAGGAGGAGCCACTTTATTTTTTACTATCTTCGCTTTAGTCCTGTTGCCTAAAACGTTATCGCCTGATTTTATACTTTCAACTCGCCTTACATCTATCCTCATGGACGAGAAAAACTTGAGCGCTCTTCCTCCTGTAGTGGTTTCAGGATTGCCGAACATTACTCCGATCTTTTCTCTGAGCTGATTTATGAAAACTATCGTAGTGTTAGTCTTGTTTATGATACCTGCCAGCTTTCTGAGAGCCTGCGACATAAGTCTTGCCTGAAGCCCTACTGTGGAGTCTCCCATAGCTCCATCTATCTCGTGTTTCGGAACCAAAGCTGCAACTGAATCGACTACAACCAGATCTATGGCGCCGCTCCTGACGAGCATCTCAGCTATCTCGAGAGCCTGTTCACCGTAATCAGGCTGCGATACCAAAAGCTCGTCCACATCTACACCCAGATTTTTCGCATATTCCGGATCAAGAGCATGCTCTGCATCTATAAAAGCAGCTTTTCCGCCGCCCTTCTGAGCCTCTGCTATCATGTGAAGCGTAAGGGTCGTCTTACCTGATGATTCAGGTCCGAACACCTCTATTATCCTTCCTCTCGGAACTCCGCCTATACCTGTTGCCATGTCGAGACTTATTGAGCCTGTGGATATAGCTTCTATATTCATCATGGCGCTGTCATCGCCCAATTTCATCACAGCACCCTTGCCAAACTGCTTTTCTATCTGCGACAGCGCGGAATTCAACGCTTTTTCTCTGTCACTGCTGTCTTTACTGAGATTTATCGATTTCTGCTTTCCAGCCATTTGTTACCTCCGTTCGTGAACATTTGTTCTTTTTATAATGATACCTCATAATCTCTTCCCGGTCAAGAGAATTATCATCATTTTAACATCACGAAAGTTTATTGTCAATATTTTCCATATTTCCGGATCTACAGATCTATATATTCTTGTTTATCATATCCAGCATGGAAAGAAGCGCATAATGCCTGTTCCACTGCCTGTTTACATTCCTCATCTGTACCTTTCGGCATGATTTCTTATCTCCGCATATAAGTCCTATATATACTAAACCTACAGGTTTTTCTTTCGTTCCGCCTCCTGGTCCTGCTATACCGGTCACGGAAACACATACATCACTGCCGCTTACTGATTTCAGACCTTCTGCCATCTCAAGCGCAGTCTCCTCGCTGACAGCTCCGTATTTTTCAAGAGTTTCTTCTTTTACTCCAAGCTCCTGCACCTTTGCTTCATTGCTGTAAGTCACAAGCCCTCTGTCAAAACATTCGGAGGCCCCTGCAATATCCACTATCGAAGAAGCGAACATACCTCCCGTACATGATTCCGCACAGGAAAGAGTCAGTCCTTTGTCTATCAGCTTCTTGCAGACAACTTCAGCCAGCTCCTCATCGTCACAGCTGAAAATATATTTTCCCAGGCGTTCTTTTACTTTTTCAAGCATATCATTTACAGCAGCTTCTGCTTCTTCACGTGTTTTACGCTTTGATGCTATTCTGAGAGAACATTCCCCTTCCTTTGCATATGTCGCAAGCGTAGGGTCTGTCTGCCCGTCTATCATATCCATCAGCTCTGTTTCCAAAGAGGATTCTCCTATACCGAAAAATCTGATGATCCTGTAGTAAAGCGCACCCTCCGACATCCTTTCAATGAAAGGGACCACGCTTTTTTCAAACATTCTCTCCATCTCTCTTGGCGGTCCTGGCATACATATTATATATTTACCTTCGTTTTCCAATGCAAATCCCGGAGCTGTACCCGCATCGTTGTGAAAAACTTCTGCCCTGGAAGGCATTATCGCCTGCTTTCTGTTGTTTTCAGTCATCTTTCTGCCAAGAGTCCCGAAATATTTTACTATTTCGTCCAGAACATCATCCATCATGACAAGCTCATCATTCATCACTCTGCACGCTATCTCCTTGGTCAGATCGTCCTGAGTCGGTCCAAGTCCTCCGGTCGTTATCACCATATCGCATTCTTCAAGGGCTTTTTTCATGGTTTCTTCCACTCTGTCAGGATTATCTCCCACCGTATAGTGATACATGACATCAAATCCAAGCATATTCATCTGCTGAGAAAGAAAAACTGTATTGGTATTTACTATCTGTCCGAACAGAAGTTCTGTTCCCACACTTAAAATAGCTGTTTTCATTTCCTCATCATCTCCCATCCCTACATAGAAAACAATTTTTTGTTTTTAACGATATACTCTGTACCGGAGATCACCGTCATTGCAAGCGCTATCCACAGGAAGATCGTGTCCATAGGAAGATTGAATCCCAGCAGGCTGAAAGGCCAGTTTTCCATAATGAGCAGCGGTATCGCTATCATCTGCGTTATAGTCTTTATTTTACCGGTAGTTCCGGCCGCTATCACTATTCCCTGAGCTGCCGCCACCTGCCTCATACCGGTTATTATGAATTCTCTGCCGAGTATAACTATTACCATCCATCCTTCCACATCACCTGTCTGCGCAAGACATATCAATGCAGACATAACAAGAAGTTTATCTGCAAGAGGATCCATAAGCTTACCGAAATTCGTGACCAGATTATGCTTTCTGGCTATTTTCCCGTCCAGCATATCCGTAAGAGCCGCCAATATGAATATAACGGCAGCCGCATATCTGTAGTCCATAAGATATACTACAATAAAAACAGGGATGGCAAATATCCTTCCCATCGTCAGCTTATTAGGTAAATTCATATCATTCCTCCATTTCCCCGACTAAATCGTAATCAAAAGCGTCTGTTATTTTCACTCTCACCATATCTCCCGGTCTCAGGTCTCTTTCCGCTGTAAATATTACAGTATTGTCTATATCAGGAGCGTCGTACTGCGTCCTTCCCGTATACGCTCCGGCATCATCTTCTCCCTCGACAAGCACATCAAAAATTTTGCCTTTCTTTTCTTCATTCACTTCGCGGGATATCTCCATCTGTCTGAGCATTATTGCATCAGCTCTTGCAGTTTTGACGTCTTCATCCAGCTGATCAGGCATTTCTCCCGCAGGAGTTCCTTCCTCCTGGGAATAAGCAAATACTCCCAGACGCTCAAATCTTTCTTCTTCCACAAACTCTAAAAGCTCTTCAAAATCCTCTTCACTCTCGCCCGGAAAACCCGTTATCAGCGTAGTTCTGATATGTATATCTTTTATGCTTTCACGCAGTCTTGCGATCGTTTTTCTTATGCTGCCCGGAGTGGAACGCCTTCTCATAGCTTTGAGGACTCTCCCCGAAATATGCTGTATCGGAATATCTATATAACTGCATATCTTTTCATTGGATGCCATTACCTCTATAAGTTCATCGCTTATTTTATCCTCGTAGCAGTACATCAGCCTTATCCATCTTATTCCCTCTACACCGCAAAGTCTTCGCAGGAGCTGCGGAAGCACGAGTTTCCCGTACAGATCCAGGCCGTACCCTGTCACATCCTGAGCGATCAGTATAAGTTCTCTGCATCCTTTTTCGGCAAGAGATTCCGCCTCCTTTACGATATTATCCATCGGTCTGCTTCTGTAATTTCCTCTTATCTGCGGTATCACGCAATATGCACAGCGGTTATCACAGCCCTCAGCTATCCTTAAGGTGGCAGTATACGGAGCATCCTTTGTCTTGCGCGCCGAAAATTCCGTAAATTTTTCAGGCTGGCAGGAAAAGACTTTCATTCTTTCTCCGAACTTAAAATTCTTTATCATATCAGGAAGCTTCTCATAATCGTTCACTCCCAGGAATATATCCACTTCCGGCATTTCTCTGTAGAGCTCGTCTCTGTATCTTTCAGAAAGGCACCCCGACACTATAAGTATTTTTTCATCACCGAAAGCATTCTTGCACGATGCCATCTCAAATATCCTGTCGATCGATTCTCTTTTAGCATCATTTATAAACCCGCACGTATTTACGAGCATCACATCTGCATCCTGCACATAAGGTGTTGTTTCGATCCCTGCATTTTCGCAGATACCTGCGATCCCCTCAGAGTCATTTGAATTTTTCGGACAGCCTAATGTGTCTATATATATTTTCATTTCATATCTCCGTCTTCTTCTGCATCTTTCATGTTTTCCAGATCCTCTTCCGATATGAGTACCTGTCTTGGTCTGCTTCCGTCTGCAGGTCCGACTATCTGCCGCTCTTCCATTGCATCTATTATTCTTGCCGCTCTGTTGTATCCTATTCTGAATCTTCTCTGAAGCATGGATACCGACGCCTGCTGAGCGTCCACGACAAGCTCTATTGCATCAGGTAAAAGCTCATCCTCCATATCTTTATCATGTTCCGAAGACAACGAGGAATTGACTTTTTCTATCGAGCTCATCACATTATCCGAATAATCCGAAGAATCATCTGCCTGCGCCTTCACAAAATCTATCACATCATTTACTTCTCTATCTGATATGAACGTTCCCTGCACTCTTAAAGGCTTTCCGCTTCCAAGCGGATTGAAAAGCATATCGCCCTTTCCCACAAGCTTCTCAGCTCCGGACATATCCAGTATGGTCATCGAATCATGATGCGATGATACGGCAAACGCTATCCTGGACGGTATATTCGCTTTTATAAGACCTGTGACTACATCTGTGGACGGTCTTTGTGTAGCAACTATCAGATGCATGCCCGCCGCTCTTGCTTTCTGCGCCAGCCTGCAAATAGATTCTTCTACCTGAGATTTGGATACCATCATAAGGTCTGCAAGCTCATCTATTATTATTACGATCTGAGGCATCACATTTTCTTCTTCATTTCGTTCCATTACTTTGCTGTTGTATCCGGATATTTCTCTCACGCCTTCTTCTGCAAATCTTCTGTACCTCTCATCCATCTCCGCTACTGCCCAGTTCAGTGCAGCTGCTGCCTTGGACGGCTCTGTCACTACCGGTATGAGAAGATGCGGTATACCGTTGTAATTTGCAAGCTCAACCACTTTAGGATCTATGAGTACCAGCTTCACCTCTTCAGGTGTTGCCTTATACAAAAAGCTCGTTATTATACTGTTTATACATACGCTTTTCCCTGATCCTGTAGAGCCTGCTATAAGCAGATGAGGCATCGATTTAAGATCAGCAACTATAGCGTTTCCTTCTATATCCTTGCCCACGGCAAAACTGATCTTGGACTCCGATTTTTTGAATGCCTGAGATTCTATGATCTCTCTTATCGTGACCATAGTGTTTTTTTCGTTTTCTATTTCGATCCCTACTGCCGGTTTCCCCGGTATAGGCGCTTCTATCCTTATGCTCTTCGCTTCCATATTGAGAGCTATATCGTTTGCAAGATTTGTTATACCGCTCACCTTTACGCCCACATTGGGGTGTACTTCATATCTTGTGACTGTCGGTCCCTGTGTTACATTTGTGACTTCCGCATCTATATTGAAGCTGTGAAGTGTATCTTCAAGCTTTTCCGCCTTCCTTCTGAGTTCGTTCTCACTGCTCATGTTGGCATTCGTTATATCGCCTTTTTTCAAAAGTTCCACAGAAGGGAATTCGTAATCATCCGAGGAAGTCTCACTTACATTGAAATCTTCTTCCTTCAGCGTCATTTTTGCAGCTTCCGCCTTGGATATCTTTTCCTCGGCAGCTTTCGGCGAAAATCCTCCTATTATTATAGGCGTTTTTCTGAATTTTTCCCGCTCAGATTCAGAGGAAATATTTTTCTTGCCGGATTTTTCATCCTCAGAATCCATTTTATTTTTTTCGGATCTGAACATATTGATGAAATCCGTTTTTTCAGGACTTCTCTTTTCTTCCTTCATATAGCTGAGTATTTTCTTCTGTCCTTCTGAAATATTCCCCTCTGATAATGAATCTACTGAATCAAAAACATCACCCTGACGCGACTGCTCCATATTTTTTTCTTCCTGGAGCATTTCCAGCTTCATCCTCATGTAATCCTCTTTTTGATGAAGCTCCTTTTCCTTTATACGCGCTTCCTTCTTTTCGTCATGCTGCTTCTTGCGAAGCTTTGCATTTTCCATAAACCTCGATACAGGAGTATTCATAAGGAGCAAAAGACACACTGCTATAAACACTATGGAAAATATATATAGACCGGGTATGCCGATAAGTTTTACTATGAATCCCCCTACCGTCATACCGAATACGCCGCCGTCATCCAAAACTATTCCATTGCTGTAATGCACCGAAATATTGCTGAATCCAAATTCCGGAGCGTCTGCACTTATAAATCTTGCAGAATTTATAAGCGATATATTCAAGAATATTATTAAAAGCAGTATCAATGATCTCAATCCGGCATTGATGGTTTTTTTTGCAAATAACAATATACCGTATACTATGAAGTAATACGGCATTATATATGCAGCAAAGCCGAAACATCCCTTAAAGAATTCAGAAAAAGCCTGTCCGATTTCTCCCGCTGCCGAAGTCTGAAACGCTATTATGAAAAATATTCCAAGAGCAATGGAAATTATGGCTATGATCTCATCTTTAACTCGTTTGTTTACTTTTCTCTTGTCACGAACGTCAGCAGCATTGCTGCCCTTAGCCGTCCGCTCTTTAGCTGCACCTGTATTGTTCTTTACTGCAGGCGTCTTCCTGTTTTTCGAAGCTGTCCCCTTTTTAACTGTTTTGGACACCGTCTGCTTTCCTCTGGTCGTTCTGTTTGTTTTCTTTGTCGTTTTCCTGCTGCTTCCCGCCATAATATACTCTCCTACGCCACAGTCAGCGCATAGACTATTACTGCTATACCGAGAGCCCACGTGTATATTGAAAATCCTTTGAGCGATTTATTTGACACAAGCTTTATCATGGCTTTTATAGCAAAAAGCCCCGAAATTGCAGATACTGCCACTCCTACTATTACCGGTCCTATAAGAGCCATATCCATACCGGCTTTAAAAGCATCCGGTGCTTCAACTATAACAGAACCAAGTATGGACGGTATCGATATGAGGAATGCGAATTTGACAGCGAACTCTCTGTTGAGCCCTGATATAAGTCCTCCAAACAAAGTCGATCCCGATCTTGATATACCGGGACATATGGCAACACCCTGCATGAGTCCTACAAAGAAGGCATTTCTGAACTTCATCTCTTCTACGCCTTTTTTGTTCTTACCCATTCTTTCGGCTATAACAAGTATAGTTCCCGTAATCAGCAGACCTACGCCTATAGCTATGAGAGACAGATAAAGGGCATTGAACAGGTCATTGAATGCAAGCCCTATGATACCCGTAGGTATAGTGGCTACTATTATCATGAATCCGAGCCTTCTCGTCGGATTCGCATTGACCCTTAAGCCTTTGCCTGTAAATATATCTTTTATCACTGCTCCCAATTCCTTTATCAAATCGATTATATCCTTCCAGTAAACGATAAATACTGATACAAGCGTTCCCAGGTGTAAAAGCACCGCAAAGGGCAGAACGTTTTCCGCGCTTATCCCGAAGAAATATTGCAAAAGAGCAAGATGCCCTGAACTGCTTATCGGTAAAAATTCTGAAAGCCCCTGTGCCAGGCCTAATACTATCGCCTGAAAATAAGTCATAAAAAAATCCTCCCTGCCTTTTATTCATACATAGATGATTATAACATAACACCGCATTAAATGATATATTAAAATATTGCACCGACAAAATATCCCTAATCTCTTTACATCAAAGACTTTTAAGTAGTATAATTGCTCTCAAAGTATTGATTTAACTACAATAAATAATCATGAATATAATAAACCAGATTTACTTGATCAGGAGGACAGTGATATGAAAAGAAAACCAAACGTTGCAGTCGTCGGAGCTACCGGAGTGGTAGGCTCCACTTTTCTCAAAGTGCTCGAAGAGCGAGATTTCCCTTTTGAAAACATCTACATGATGGCATCGGCTAAATCTGCCGGAAAAAAAGTCATGTTCAAAGGGAAAGAATACACCGTTGAAGAGCTTACCGAGCACTCTTTCGATAAACCTATAGACATCGCATTATTCTCTGCAGGAGGATCTACAAGCGAAAAATTTGCACCGATCGCAGCTGCCCACGGCGCTGTGGTAGTGGACAACAGCAGTCAATGGAGAATGGATAAAAACGTTCCCCTCGTAGTCCCGGAAGTTAATCCTGAAGATATAAAATGGAACAAAGGTATAATCGCAAACCCTAACTGTTCTACGATCCAGGCAATGGTAGCTTTAAAGCCTCTTCAGGACAAATACGGCATAAAGAGAGTCGTATACTCGACATATCAGGCTGTATCCGGCTCCGGCGTAAAAGGCATAAACGACCTTAAAAACGGTCTTGAGGGAAAAGAAGATGATCTTCAGGCATATCCTCACCCTATTGCCGGCAACTGCCTGCCTCACATAGATGTGTTTACAGAAAACGGATACACAAAAGAAGAAATGAAAATGATAAACGAGACTCATAAGATCCTCGGCGACGACAATATAAAGGTAACTGCTACAACAGTTCGCGTACCTGTATTCGATTCCCACAGTGAGTCCATAAACATCGAACTTGAAAAGCCTTTTGAACTCGAAGATGTCATTGAACTCTTCAAAAACTCTCCGGGAATAATCGTACAGGATGACGTTAAAAACAATGTATACCCTCTTGCAAGAGATGCAGCCGGTACCGATGAAGTATATATAGGACGTATAAGAAGAGACTTCTCCGTGGAAAACGGACTGAACATATGGGTAGTCGCTGACAACATCAGAAAAGGTGCTGCAACAAACGCCGTACAAATTGCCGAACAGCTTTTGAAAGAAGAAAACTAATAGATTATCAAAGGAGACTGTAAATGGTTATATGGCCTATTTTAAGTTCTTTAATAATGATTTTCATATTGATCGTTCCGGGCATTTTCTTCAAGAGAAAGAACATACTTACTGAAGATCAAAACGGAGCAATCAACAGCATAGTTGTGAATCTCACGTGGCCCTGCCTCGTAATAGACGCTATGCAGATAGAATTCAGCGTTCAAATATTGAAAGACAGCGCTTACATACTTGGAGTATGTCTCCTGGTGCTTGCTATAATATTTGTCATAAGTATTCCTTTTGCAAAGCTCATAAAACTTACTAAGACAAAACGCTACATAAGTATATTCATGCTGCTTTTCGGAAACACAGGATTTATCGGAATCCCTGTGATCCAGGCACTTTACGGTGACGAAGCCATATTCTATGCTGCAATAGTCGAGCTTATAAACGATGTGCTCATATTCACTGTAGGCATCATGCTGATACAGATGTCAGCAAAGGCAAACCTGAAAATAGAGCCTAAACAGTTCGTAAGTCCGGGGCTCATAGGAGTTATAATCGGACTTCTGCTGTTCCTGCTCAATATACAGCTGCCGGAAGTCCTTGGCGGATCCATCGAAATGATAGGAAATGCTACGACACCTCTTACTATGTTCTGCATAGGTTTCCAGATAGGCGGTCTCAAATTCAAAGAAATTGCCGGAGATATGCAGGTTTACGCTATATGCTTCGTAAAGCTTCTTATAGTTCCGGTGATCACTCTGCTGCTGGTAAAGATATGGGCCGGAGATTTTTCTCTCCTGGAAAAAGTCCTGATAATCGGTTTCGCAATGCCGGTAGGTGCTGTAGCCTCCATATTCAGTCAGCAGTATAAAGGTGAAGCAGTCTTCGCAACTAAAAGCGTTCTGCTGTCCACCGTTTTCTCACTGATAACCATACCTATATTTGCAATAATAATGGAACTTTAAAGCAAAATGCAGCTGTGTATCAAACGCAGCTGCATTTTATCATCAAGCAAATATATTTTTATCTATCAGCACTGCTGCATTTCTTTAACAAGATCCACGAAAGCCGCTGTGCTGCCTTTATCCGTATTATCAAAGTCACTTTTTATACGCTCTATCATCCAATCATCTTCCCCCTGTGAAGCCTTGTCTTTTGATAACATTTTCTTCATCATATTCATCATACTTCGATTGACAAATCCCATCTTCGCGTAATCGAGTCCTCCCTCGAAATAAAAATGTACGGTATCCGAAAGTTCTTCCTCTGTAAAATTCTGCAGCCACATTTTATCTATCACATCCTTCATATCAGAGCCGGCAGCGCCTACTGCAAATACCGCAAATTTTTTTCCTCTGTCTTCGGCTGCTTTTTTAATTCTGCCAAGGCCTTGTATCCTGCCTGCTTTTATCCAGCCGCCGTATATAATACACTCTGCATCATCTATAATACTTTCTTCGCATTTTTCCGCGGACACAGCGCTGCACCCAAGATCTTCCGCTATCCAATCCGCATATTTTTTCGTGAAACCTGTTTTACTGGTATACAATACTGAATATTTCATAAGCACTTCCTTCTGAATAAAAAATAAAAGGATAACATCTCACTTTAATAAGTAAAATATTATCCTTTCTCATCATTGTCAATTCATTTTACGATTTTATAACCTATTGTTTTTCTTTCTTTAATTTCATCATTATGAATTTAACAAACTGTATCACCGGTATATTAAGGAATGCAAGTCCATATACAGTCAGAAGCTGCGGAAGTCCAAGCGTAGCTACTTTAAATACACTGTCAAGAGCCGGGATAGCTATAGCACACGTTATCAGTATCATTCCGAGGAAGAACGCACCTACCAGATACTTGTTATTCCATAATTTTTTTGTAAATACTACCGGTTTGTCCGACTTACAGTTAAATCCATGGAAAAGTCTGCTGACACACAGAGTACCAAAAGCCATCGTGCTTCCCAGAAGGGCGCTGCCTCCCATCTCTGCGGCAGTAAACCAGCCGTTATACCCTATGAGGAATGCGATAACCGTCATAATGCATATGGATACTCCGCCTATCCCTATCCTGCTCAGAAAATCTTTTGTCAATATGGATTCGTTTGCAGGTCTCGGTTTTTCATCCATAAGGTCTTTGCTGTGAGGCTCAAGTCCCAGAGCTATTGCAGGCAGACTGTCTGTCAATAAGTTTATGAACAGAAGATGTACCGGTGCAAAAGGTACAGGCAATGCAAAAATTGAAGCATAAAGTACCGTGAGTATAGCTCCGAAATTTCCGGACAGCAGGAACTGTATTGCATACTTTATATTCTTATATATATTTCTGCCGTTCTCGACCGCCTTTACTATAGTTGCAAAATTATCATCGGTAAGCACCATAGCAGCCGCATCTTTGGAAACTTCGCTTCCCGTGATTCCCATAGCTACACCTATATCAGCCTGTTTCAGCGCAGGCGCATCATTTACGCCATCGCCTGTCATTGCCACTATATTTCCTTTATCCTGCCATGCTCTTACTATCCTTATCTTATGTTCAGGAGAAACTCTGGCGTATACGGAGATCTTTTCAACGTATTCTTTGAGTTCCTCATCATCCATGCTGTCTATAACTGCGCCTTCGCATGCTTCGGATTCATATTTCAGTATTCCTATCTTCTTAGCAATAGCTGCCGCAGTAATCTTATGGTCTCCGGTTATCATTACCGGCTTGATCCCTGCGCTGATACATTCTGCAACCGCAGCCATCGATTCTTCTCTAGGAGGGTCCATCATAGATATGAGACCAAGGAATACCATTTCATCTTCATCTTCTATTCCAGGTGTAAAGTCTGCATCTACAAGCTTATATGCAAAGGCGAGCACTCTCAGGCCGTTCCTGGAAAAATATTCATTGCATTCTTCTATATCTTTTATATCATCTTCTGTGATTTTTCTTACACCATCCGCTGTCTGTATCATGTCCACCCTTTTCATCAGGACATCTACAGCGCCTTTGGTTATCATCACATTTATGTCGCTGTTATTTCCGCCTGATTTTGCACTGAACAGCTCTGCACGCTCTCCTGTCATCCTGTGACATGTGGACATCAGCTTCCTGTCGCTGTCGAAAGGAATCTCTCCGGTTCTGACAGATTCTTTTCTTTCGTCCTCATATGACACATCAACTCTCTCGCCAACATTGATAAGAGCTGTTTCCGTAGGATCTCCGATCTCATTTCCATCCGCTATGGAAGAATCGTTGCAGAGCATGCTGGATATAAGGAGCTGCCGTTCTTCGGCTTTGTTTATATCTATATCTCCGGCTTCTATCCTTCTTCCGTGAACGTAGTAATTTTCCACGGTCATCTTGTTCTGCGTAAGAGTACCGGTTTTATCCGAGCATATGACAGAAACACTTCCCAGTCCTTCAACAGCCTGAAGCTTTCTTATTATAGCATGTTCCTTAGCCATCTTCTGAGTTCCGAAGGAAAGCACTATAGTAACGATGGAGCTGAGAGCCTCCGGTATAGCAGCTACAGCCAGAGCTACAGCAAACATGAACGCATCGCCTATAGCTTCCCCTCTTATAACGCTTATGCCAAAAAGTATTCCACAGAATACAAGTATAAGTATGGAAAGCTTCTTTCCAAAATTATCGAGGTTTACCTGAAGCGGGGTCTTTTTCTCAGAAGTTGTTTTGAGCAGTGTAGCTATTTTGCCGACTTCTGTTTCCATACCTATTGAAGTTACGATAAATTCGCCTCTTCCGTAAGTCACAAAGCTTCCCGAATAAACCATGTTGAGCCTGTCTCCGAGAGCTGCTTCACCTTCGATCGCCGCCATATCCTTTTCAACACCCAGACTTTCTCCTGTAAGTGCACTCTCGTCTATCTTCATGCCGGCGTTTTCCGTGATCCTGCCGTCGGCAGGAACAAAATCTCCCGCTTCAAGACTTACTATATCTCCAACCGTTATCTGAGAAGCCGGGATCTTTACAAACTGACCGTTCCTCAAAACTTTGGCCTCTGGTGCTGACATTTTTTTCAAACTGTCAAGGGATTGCTCTGCTTTCACCGTCTGTACAGTTCCCAGTATCGCGTTTATTGTGATAACGATAAGTATTACCACAGCGCTTTCGAAATCACCCAGTATACCGGAAACTATAGCTGCTATGATCAGTATGATGATCAGAAAATCCTTGAATTGCTCAAAAAATATGACCAGCGTCGATTTTTTCTTTCCTTCCGCCAGCTCATTAGGTCCGTACTTTTCCCTGTTTGCAGCTACCTGTTCTTCGCTGAGAGGCTCGGTGGTACCATTGATCTCCATCTTCACCTCTTGATCCGTCATCTGATAAAATTCTCTCATGATCTGCTTCCTTTCACCTCGTCTCTTTTATACACAAAAAGACTTTTACTGTCTTTTTCTATATTGAAAAATACAATAAAAGTCTCGCTGTTTCATTACGTACCGGATGGAACAACCATCGCGTTGACGATATCGTAAACGCTGATAAAGCGCCTGCTACTCCCTCTTATTTAAATAGTATAATATATTTATTTTATCTGCCTGTCAATATATTATTATGCGTTTATTTTGCGATTTTTTCCTTCAGGAAGCTGTGCAGTGATTATCGCTGCAAACATGAGCACGCATCCCATATACTCATATGAAGTGAGGATCTCTCCGAAAAATATCCTTCCTGCAAGAAGCGAAAACACCGTTTCCATAGAAAGCACCAGACAGGCTATATTAGGCTCTGTGAGCTTCTGACCTATGGTCTGAAACGTGTATCCAACCGCACATGAAAAAACACCGGCATAAATAACAGGTACTGCCGCACTCCTTAATGCTGCAAAGCTTATATCCTCAAATATTATGGCAGGTACAATGCACAAAAGCCCCGCGGTTATAAATTGAAGACATGTGAGCATTACCGGATTTATATCCTTCACGAAATGATCTATAGTATGTATGTGGACTGCACACAGAAAAGATGCGCAAAGCATCATCACATCTCCGAAGGTCACTGAATCAAGTCCCCGGTAAAGACATAACAGACACATTCCGGCAAGTCCTATCACAACGGCTATCCACACATTTCTTCGGCATTTTTTGCCTAAAAACAATCCCATTATCGGAGTTATAAGGATATACAGAGCCGTGATGAATCCTGCTTTGCCAACTGTAGTATACGGCAGACCGAGCTTCTGTATCAATATCACCGCTCCTATCAGACTTCCGCAGCATATTGCAGCTAAAAAGATATTCTTTCTTCTTTTTATCAACACTTCTTCTGTAGAAATACTTTGTTCTTCATCTGAAGTATCATAGCTTTTCAGCAGTTTTTTCTTTTCTTTGCCGTTTACGATAACTGCAACAGGGAGCATTACAACTCCGCCCATCAGACATCTTATCGTAGTGAACCAAAGAGGCCCTATGCTTTCAAGTCCGGCTTTCTGCGCCACCAGCGAACATCCCCATACGAGAGCCGCCATTATTAAAAACGCATAGCCCTTCGCAGAATTATTCATCCGCTAAAACACCCAATCTTTTTCTTTAAATCCAATAAGAATCCTGTCACCGTCTATGAGAAGCGGCCTCTTTACCAGCATTCCGTCCGATGCCAGCAATTTTATCTTCTCATCATCTTCCATCTCTGTCAGTTTGTCTTTAAGTCCCAGTTCCCTGTATTTTACACCACTGGTATTGAAAAACTTCTTCACCGGAAGTCCGCTCTTTTCTATCCATTCGCGAAGCTCGCTTTCCGTTGGATTTTCCTCGATTATATTCCTGTCTTCAAAATCCACACCACAGTCTTCCAAATGCTTTTTCGCCTTTCTGCAAGTAGAGCATTTAGGATATTCTATAAACAGCATATTGCACTCCTTCCCTGCGGTATTTAACCGCCCATCCTTAACCGATATGATGTATTCTATCATATATATTTCTTTTCATGTACATTTTTTTATACGAAAAAGCGGCATCATCGATGCCGCCTTATCAATTTCAATTACGTTATCAACGCTCCGACTACATATCCTGCGATGCCATAACATCTTTGCCATCGTAATAGTTGCAGTTAGGGCATACTCTGTGCGGGAGCTTTGGCTCATGACACTGAGGACAGATCGAAAGTCCCGGTGCCTTCATTTTCATATTCGGAGATCTTCTCTTATCTCTTCTGGCTTTTGAAGTTTTTCTCTTAGGTACTGCCATTCTTACACCTCCTTGCTCCAATTTAGTATATAACTGGTGAAAAAAGTTTTCACTGCTCAGTTTTTTCGTTCCACAACTTCTAAAGTATACCGCCCGCCGGCATAGCTTGTCAATAGATATTTTGCCCGGCACAAAGAAATTGCGTTAAATAAGCTTATTAAGCTCTCTTACCTGTTACTATTTCATATGTGTCTCTTGCGATCATAAGCTCTTCGTTGGTAGGTACCAGAAGCACTTTTACTTTCGAATCGTCTCTTGAAACGATCATTTCCTTGCCTCTTACCTTATTCTTTACAACATCAAGCTTTATTCCAAGATTTCCAAGGTCGTTGCATATTATATCTCTCATTGCTATGTCGTTCTCACCGACGCCTGCCGTAAATACTATAGCATCTACACCGTTCATCTCAGCAATATATGCACCTATGTAGAATCTTACTCTATGAGCAAATACTTTGAGCGCCAGCATAGCTCTCTCGTTTCCTTCTTCAGCAGCTCTCTCTATGTCTCTGAAGTCGCTTGAAACTCCGGAAATACCGAGGACACCGGATTTCTTATTGAGAATATCATTCATAACTCCGGGAGCAAGATTTTCTTTTTCTCTTATAAATGTAACGATAGCAGGGTCTATATCTCCGCTTCTTGTTCCCATAACGAGACCTTCAAGCGGAGTGAATCCCATGGAAGTATCTATACATTTTCCTCTCTTTATAGCTGATACCGAAGCGCCGTTACCAAGGTGGCAGGTTATGATCTTGAGGTCATCAAGGCTTACATTCAGCATATCTGCTGCTCTCTGAGCAACGTATTTATGGCTCGTTCCGTGGAATCCGTATCTTCTTACGCCGTATTTTTCATAGTATTCATAAGGTATTGCGTAAATATATGATTCTGGAGGCATAGTCTGATGAAAAGCAGTATCAAATACGCCGACCATAGGTGTATCCGGCATGAGTTCCTGACACGCTGCGATACCCAGAAGATTAGGCGGATTATGAAGCGGTGCGAGATCTATACACTCTTCGAGAGCCTTTATTACAGGCTCTTCCAGCAGTACCGAATGAGCAAATTTTTCACCTGCGTGAACTACTCTATGGCCTACAGCACCTATTTCGCTCATATCTTTAACAACGCCGTGATTTTCATCCTGTATTGCCATAAGGACATGCGAGATCGCATCTTTGTGATCATCCATAGGAACTATAAGCTGGAATTTTTCGCATCCCGTTTTTTCGTGTGTTATCACTGAGCCTTCCATTCCTATTCTCTCTACCAGACCCTTGCAGAGCAACGATTCGTTCGTCATATCAAGCACCTGATATTTAAGTGAAGAACTGCCGCAGTTGATTACTAAAACTTTCATTTACGATTTCCTCCATATTATCATCTGTTTTTAATATACTCATTGTTTAAATCTGTTTTTAAGCAACTATAATATTATAACCCGTATAAATATTTCATTCAAGGTATTTACTCAATTTTTATATACGGTCTGACCACTTTATCTGAAAAATCATACAATCCCCTTCCGTTTATAAGGTTGTACATATCCGAAGCAATAAAATCATAATAAAGCGTTCTCTTTACATCCGGAAATTTTGCTGCATCTTTATTTACGTTTGTTATTACAGGGATATCGTACGAATCATCTTTTTTCAATTGCCTGATTAGCTCTCTTCCCTTTTCCCCTGCCGCCAGCACTCTGGCATACTTACAAAACTCAGGAGTCTTTTCTTTCAATCCTACAAGTACATATATAAGAAGTCTTCTGACGGCTGACTCCGTATATCTCCTGGATGTGACCGCTTTGGTCAGTTCATCCCATGAGCCGGCCTTTACGATTTCTTTTTTCAATTTGTTCTCAAGGCCTTCCCCCATACAATATATGGATTCAAGACTCTCTCTGTCAGATCTTAATATATCGCTTCTTATTATATTAAAGGCATCTTCTTTCCATCCGGTATAACCCTGATTTTCTCCCATGAATTCTGCCGTATTCTCAGTGACATACATAATGGCTTTTTCGTCTTTTCTTCTCATCATTTCTCTTATCACCGATGCTCCGGCAAATTTTTTTTGAGCATTCTCGTCAAAATATCCTGATCCGTAACGTCTCAGCGAAACAGCCTCCGGAACTTTTACACCCTGATTTTCCCAGTATATGATGCGTTTTATATACTCGATCCCGAGAATGTTGTTCGGTAATCTCATAAATTCCGAACTTTCTTTCCCTAAAACACTCTCCACGGCCATCTGATTTCCCCTGGCAAAGGAATATCCGTCTCCCATGAATTTCGCTCTTTTTTCAGATATTTCATGCTTATTTTCGATCAGACGTTCCGCAAATCTGCGCATGCTCTCAGCATCCCCGGATTCCGTGCCGAAAGATATGTGTGTTGCACCAAGTCCTCTTAGTATATCCACAGCGCCTTCAGCAAACATCTCTGCTCTGTTGCATGCAAAAATAAAAGGAAGTTCAACTACAAGATCCACACCTTCCTCGACCGCTGCCCGGCTCCTCGTCCATTTGTCAAATACTGCGGCTTCACCTCTCTGAGTAAAATTTCCGCTCATTACAGCCACCGTGCAGTCTGCATTTGTTATTTCCTTTGATTTTTCAAGATGATACTTATGTCCCCTGTGAAACGGGTTGTATTCCGCTGTTATTCCCAGTATATTCATGTATCCATCATAACATAACAATAGCGATAATGAAAGCTGACACCGCCGAAAACACACAGTGAGTAAACTTGCTGAGCAAAATATATCCCATAGAAACTCCGCTCCCCGAAAGCATGCTCGCAGACTGTCCTATGACCGAAAGTCCTCCCCATGACATAATTGCTGAGCACAACACGCATTTCACGCCTATTCCGGCATCCGTACATTCAGCAACAGCTCCGCATCCCACTGTCATTTCAAAAAATCCTTTTATCAAAGCCCTGATTTCCTGACTGTCAGTAAAGGACAGGCCTCCACACATATGTATCATATCCGTCACAAAAGTAAAAATAACTATATATGCCAATATTATCCCAAGAGATTTGAAAGATGAAATTATAGCTTCTGTAAACGACTCCTGAACACCTGATACAGCGATCACTTCTCTTTTTTCATGATCTTTTTCACCTCTCCCAAGCACTCTTGTATACAATATTCCGTTGACCGCAGCTCCTATATAATGCGCCGCAGCTATCACGGCACCGCCAACTGCCGATCCGAGCATACCAACCCCTACGGCTCCCATCATGAATGCCGGCCCTGAAGTGCTGCAAAAGCTCACCAAACGTTTTGCCTCCGACAAAGATATTTCTCCTCTACGCCGCAGATCCCCTATTATTTTAGCCCCCATCGGATATCCGGAAAGCACGCTCATGACAAAAGGAAATACTCCTGATTTCAAGTATCTCATTATTCCAATGTTTTGCAGGAAATTTGCACATATGAAAAAAGGCAGCAGAGCCGGCAGCACGTCAGTCATCCACATAGATATGCCTTTACGTGCTGAGGTCATAGTGATATCAGGAAAAATCACCATGATCACACATCCGCCGGCAGCAGCTGCTGCCGCCAATAATATCTTTTTTCCCTTAAATTTAAAAATATCCATGGTCCATTCTATTCACGGACTATGGATATTTATAACCATAAACTATTCTTCTTCGTTCTCTTCCTGTCCCGGTATCGGCGAAGGCTCCGGCATCTCTTCAGAGTTTACCTGAGTCCTGTAGGACATATCTTTCAGTTCTTCTCTATTAGCTGCGAGCGCAGAATTTATATCGTCGAAAGCCTTTTCTATACTTGTGAACATCTCTCCGAAATATATGGCGCTAAGATGTTCCATCTTTCCCTGGAAGCTGTGAAGTATACTGTCCAGATAGTCATATGTTCCGATCTTAAGCTGCTTTGCCGTATTTTCGGTGACTCTCATGAGTTCATCCGCTCTCATTTTCGCTTTAACCGTTATATCGTTGTTTTCCACGAGAGCGTCAGCCTGTTTCTGTGCGTCATCTATGACTTTTTCATACTGCGTTTTGGCTTCTGCTATTATTCTTTCTCTTTCGTTCTTTATCCACTGAGCCTGCTGTATCTCATCCGGCAGTTCCGCCCTTATTTCTCTTACTATCTCAAGAAGTTCCTGTGAATCTACCATTATTTTTCCCGTAAGAGGAAATCCCGCAGCTGTATCAACTATCTCTTCAATTTCTTCCAAAAGTTCTAAAACTCTCATTTTCATCCTCCTATTTTCTGCGTTCAGCAAGCATGTCCATGCTTTTTAGTATTTCATCCGGAACCAACCCGTCTATACATCCGCCGAGGGAATGAACTTCCTTTACCATGCTCGAACTTATAAAGGAATACTTCGGATCAGTCATTAGAAACACCGTTTCCACTCTTTCATCAAAAAGACGTGCATTCATCTGCGCCATCTGTATCTCATATTCAAAATCTGTTGCCGCCCTCAAACCTCTTACGACAACATTGAATCCGTTTTCATTTACATAATTTGCCAGAAGCCCCGAAAAACAATCAACTTTCACATTTTTAAAATCACCCATTGTTTTTCCTATCATTTCTTTTCTTTCTTCCAATGAAAACATAGACTTCTTGGAAGGGTTTATTATAATACCTATAGTCAGCTGGTCATACAGCTTAGCCGCTCTTTCTATTATATTAAAATGACCGTTTGTCAAAGGGTCAAAAGATCCGGTATAAAGAGCTTTCGTTTCCATCTGCCCATCCTCCAAGCTAAAGTTATTTAATTATAGCATATCCGACTTTTTCGTTCAACTGTATTCAACCATATATTGTCAGCTTGACTATCCCGTATTTCCTTTCTTTCAGTTTTGTAAAACCATATAGATCATCAGCCAGATCTTCCTCTTTTCTGTGCTCCGCAACGATGATGCCATTCTCTTCAAGAAGACTGTGTTCATTTATAAGCCTGAAACATTCATCGAGCATTCCTGTCCCATACGGCGGATCTAAAAATATTATATCGAATTTCTCATCCATGTTCATAAGATTTTTTTTATAATCTCCTGCGCAGATTCTAACGCCCTCTTCAATGCCGCAGTGTGTTATGTTATCCTTAAGCAGCTTCAGACTCTCCCTGGATATATCACAAAACACACATTCCTCTGCTCCTCTGCTTAGGGCTTCTATTCCTATACCTCCTGTCCCTGAGAACAGATCGAGAAACCGGCTTTCCGGGATCTCATTTGCCAACATACTGAACAGCGCTTCCTTTACTTTATCTGTTGTCGGTCTTATACTATTTCCCAAAGGCGAGCCGAGCCTCCGCCCCTTATATTTCCCTGCTATGACTCTCATGTTAAACTCCTAAAAATAAAATTTCTGTTTACCTTTAAATTTTAACACCTATCATCGGAAATATCCACCTTAACGGATATATCCTCATATATCGATCAAAAAATTGAAAAAGAGATATTCGCCTCGGTAAAAGGTAAATATCTCCCTTTTCATTTAATCAGTCTGATATCCGTTCATCGTTATTTTCCGGACATCTGCTGTTCAGCCATCTCGACTAACTTTTTAGTCATATAGCCGCCTACATAGCCGTTCTGTCTTGCCGTAAGGTTTCCCTTGTCAGTCTGATCATAGTTGGCAAGACCGAGCTCGTTGGCAACTTCAGTCTTCAGGCTCTTCAATGCAGGCTTTGCGCTTACATTCATTTTATCCTGTAATGACATTCATTCTCACCTCCTGTACTAATAATTTAACCTGAGATGAAGAAAGTATTACAAGCAATTATTTCATGTAATGCCGTGATTTGCCAGCCGGTGCGGCACACGTTAAAAACACATCGCCGCGCTCAAAATTCCGCATCAGAAAGTTGTTCCTAAAGATTGAAACTGAAATCTCCTCCGAAAAATTTTTCGGCTCTTTTTCTCAAGATACTGTTTTCCTCATTTTCAAGCATCGGATCTTTTTTCAATATTTTCTTTGCTTCTTCCCTCGCATGATTTAAAACTTTTATATGCTTAACCATATCGGTTATTTTCAAATCAGGAATTCCATGCTGTCTTGTGCCGAAAATTTCTCCCGGACCTCTAAGCTTCAGATCTTCTTCCGCTATGTAAAATCCATCTGATGAACTTTCCATTATACACCCTCTTTTTTCAGCTTGCTCAGAAGCTCCGCCGGTTATCAGAAAACAGTAGGATCTGTATTTTCCTCGCCCGACTCGTCCCCTGAGCTGATGAAGCTGCGCCAAGCCGAATCTTTCCGCATTTTCGATGACCATAACAGTTGCATTCGGTACATTTATACCCACTTCTATAACCACTGTGGCCGCAAGTATATCTATATCGCCCTCATAAAACCGTCTCATTATCTCATCCTTCTCCGCCTGCTTCATAGCACCGTGGAGCATTGCCGTGTTGTATCCTTTAAAACGCTTTCTAAGTTCCTCATAGATCTGCACCACTGATTTTGCATCTATTTCATCCGATTTTTCTATCAAAGGCGTCACTACATAGGCCTGTCGTCCTTCATCCAGCTGTTTTTCTATAAAGTCATAGCATTTTTTTCTATCGTCCTCTTTTAGATTTCTTGTGATTATTTTCTGACGTCCTGGAGGCATTTCATCTATAACGGAAACATCAAGATCACCGTACATCACCACCGCCAATGTCCTCGGTATAGGAGTTGCGGTCATAACAAGTATATTTGGATTTTTCCCTTTGTTTTTCAGCTTTATTCTCTGATTTACTCCAAACCGGTGCTGTTCATCTGTTATAACAAGCCCTATATTATCAAACTCCACCTCTTCCTGTATGACCGCATGAGTGCCAACAAGCACCTGGATATCACCGTTTTTTACCTTTGCCAGCGTTTCCTTTCTTTCCGCTCCCTTTACGGACCCGGAAAGAAATCCTGTATTTATGCCATGTTTTCTGAAACTTTCACTGATACCGTCAAAATGCTGTCTTGCCAGTATCTCTGTAGGAGCCATCATTACCGATTGATATCCGCTTTTGGCTGCTTTATACATCGCCGTCTCTGCGACTGCCGTTTTTCCCGATCCCACGTCTCCCTGAATCAGACGATTCATCACCTTTTCACTTACGAGATCCTTTTCTATTTCATCTATGCACCTCAGCTGTGCTCCGGTCAGTTTGTACTGAAACGAATCTATATACGGCCTTACATCGACATCCTTTGAAAACCCTATCCCGTTTTTTCCATTTTTAATATTTTCTCTTGCAGCCATAAGCCCGGTCTGAAGTATCAGCGACTCATCAAAGATGAGCCTGTATTTTGCTTCCAGCAGTTTATGTTTTTCTTTTGGGAAATGTATATTCTCAAGAGCATAATCTATGCCGCACAGATTATTTTCTCTGATCATATCTTCAGTCAGCATATCTTTTACCATACTGTTCATATGTCTTATCTGCATCTGGTATGTACGCATTTCCCTCTGAGATATCCCCTTTGTAAGCGGATATACGGGAAGTATCCCTGAAAACACTTTTTCATCAGCCTTATCAAACTCAGGATGCAGCATCTGTTTTTTACCGAAGTTCATTGAAATCTTTCCGTAAAAAACGTAATCCTCTCCTGTCTTAAACTTGTCTTTTACGTATTTTGCATTAAAAAAAACGACTTCCAGAGAGCCCGTATCATCTGTCACCAGCAACCTGAGTCGTTGTTTTCCTCCGTATCTGTATCTGTCTGCCGCTACAATGTCAGCTTTTCCTTTTATCAAAACCGTACTGCCCTCTGCTGCATCTCCTATCTTTACAGTTTTCCTTCTGTCCTCATAATCCCGCGGGAAAAACAGCAGCATGTCCTCAACAGTTCTTATTCCAAGCTTTTCAAGATATTCTGCTTTCTTGCTTCCTATACCTTTTATCTCCTTAACACTGTCCAAAAGCTCCATTATCTGCTCACCTCTATATGCCTTTTTACGATGTTTTTAGAAAGAGTTCCCGTCACTATTATTTTGACTGTCCTGGGTTTTTCTCCCATCTTTTTCTCCATATTATCATATATATAATCTATTATTTTCCCTGTAGCTTTCTTTATGCTCGTTCCAAAATGTATTATTACATAAACAGTGATCACAAGACCTGATTTTTCTTCCTTTACCTGTATCCCTCCGGCTTCTTCATCATACAGATTCATCCTGGAAGCTATTCCCGGCACCACATTCATGTATTTTCCTTTATAATTCAATATTTCAACTTTACCGTCACAATTTTCTATGGCTTCCGTAACTATTTTATTTATTATGCTGTGGGAAAAATGTATTTCTCCAAGTTTGTTCTTGTAATTAAACATTTTCATTGCTCCTTATCAACATCCATATGTAAATTTTATCTTTTCCACGTCTGTTTTACAAGCACAATATCAAACTTTGCAAATATAATAATATGAGGTGAATTCTATGAACAAAAACAGATGTAAGACCTGCGCTCCGAATCGAGGCAGAAAGAAAAAGAAAAAAAACTGCCACAGCAGCAGCAATATCGGTCTTGTTATGCTTCTGCTGGGGCTCGTTACAGTACTGTCATTCATACTCCCGTTGAAATGCTGGGTCATAATACTGGGTTTTGCTGTCATCATATGCGGAATACTTTTAATAAAAAAATAGCGCCCACTTTTGTGAGCGCCTGTCTCCAATGTTATATGGCACGGGTTACTTTGCCGGATCTTATGCAACGAGTGCATACCTTGGCTTTTCTTACTGTTCCGTTTTCTTCGATTCGTACAGTCTGAATATTAGCATTCCACTTTCTCTTAGTATGTCTGTTGGAATGAGATACATTATTTCCGGAAACCTGTCCTTTTCCGCAAATTTCACACTTTCTTGACATCTGCCGCACCTCCTTCTTATCCTTATGATATTAACGCTTCCGCAGTTTTTTCTTTTACAAATCAGAACATATGACATTATAGCACAACAAAAAGACTTACACAAGATAAAATTTAAAGCTTTTGACCGTCTCTTTTATATTGTCCTCTATTCCTTGTCTCCGAAAAATTCCGATCTCAGGATAGACATCAGATGCAGATCATAATACTTGCCGTCTTTCTTCGCTGCATTCCTGGCTATTCCTTCATCTTTAAAGCCTATTCCTTCGTAAAGCGCCGCTGCGCGTTTGTTGCCCGTATAATAATCGAGGGTGACCCTCTCCATGTGAAGAAAAGTGAAACAGTATTCCAGTACTTCGTTTATTATCTCTTTTCCCAGACCTTCTCCCCACAGCTTGGGATCGCCTATATAAAACTTCGTTATGTCAAGAGAATCAAAATCTCTGTCTATACGGGAAATATATATCCTTCCTACCGGTATCTCCGTTTCTCTGTTTACTACCGTAAAATCAAGTTTTGTCGGATCTTTTTTATTGTAAAGAGCCTCCGTCACCACATCTTCATAACTGCGGTTTTCATCATAGCTCAGGAACTCCACTATTTTTTCATCTCTTTCCCATTGCGTAAAGTACTCATAATCCGAAAACTTCGTTTCCCTTATTATGAAATTCTTTGTTTCCATTTTTTCTGCGCTCCCTTACATTTTAATTAAGATTCACCTAATCTTTACAATTTACAAATTCCCTGTGTTATTATATTATTATATTCTTAAAACAAATAATACACAAGGAGAATCTCCAATATGAGACGACTTTTCATATCTATCGTATCTGTAATAATCTTTACGGCTACGATTTTTCTTGGCGGGTGTTCACTTGGTGAACAAAGCAGAGAAGACGAATTAAAAAGTACACTGAAAACAACCTACGATGAATTGAATTCCACATTTTCCGGCGATACCGGCAAATATTCTCTCGTATCTGAATACCTCTATTCATGGGCAAAGAAAAATGAACTCACCGTTGCTGAAAACCAGGACAGCTATATGGTCATAGAAAATCCGGCAACCAGCGGATATGAAGACAGCGAATCCACAGTACTGCAGTGCTCCGTTGAAACCTCCAGGCTAAACGCTTCCATGCAGCCTCTTGCAGTTTCTCTCACCGCACTTCTCGGTCCCGAATCACACGGTCCCATATCTCTTATAATCACAGAGAACAATGATGGGAATTACACGGGAGCAGCGGCTGTAGATCCAAAATACTACAAGTGCGATAATTTCATAAATATGCAGTACGGCAGTGAAACGTCCCTTCTGACCTCAGGAGCAGATGCCTTCACAGGAACGATGACATCCGACATCTCTACATCGTCCCCATCTTATTCACAGGCGTACTCCATAACCATGTCAACAGAGGGATATTCTGATCCCTTTGATTTTGATCTCAATTATCCTAATCCTGTGGAAACAATAGGAAGCCTTCTTGCAACGCAGAAAAGTTCAGGCAACCTGTTTCAGATAGCATCTTTCAACTGTGAATACACCGAAGGCTACACACCTACTTCAGCGACCGCAGTAGTCGTTATAGACGGTAACGATGTCGAAAGTTTCACAAGAAGATTCAATAATTCATACGAAAACGTACAGGAAAAATTTGCAGACCTTGACGAACACTTCGTATATACTATGACCGAAACTTCCATGCCTTCATCTGTAATATCAAACAATTACAGCGATAATATCATCAGTCTCATGTATACGCTGCAGACCGGAATATATCTTCAGGATGAAGATACCGGAGAAATAATTTCCGCCTCCGATATATCATCTATCAGCACTGACGGCGGCGATCTGAACGTTGTAATAAATTCAAGAAGTCTGGATGCCGGCGTCCTTCAGGAAATGTCCGACTCCTTTGCTACTACATCGGGGCTCTGCGATATACAGTATTCGGCATCAGATACTAAAAAGACATGGTCTGCCGACGGCGATAAGGATCTTGCGCAGTTTTTCCTCGATGCACTTAGTTTTGACGAATCAAACGGACTCTCGACAATAAAAAGTTCCGAACTCGATATCTTCTCCTCGAAAGTTTCCGGTTTGAATGCTATATCCTACACTTTCAATTCGGAAAACCGGGAAGCGGCAATGCTCAATCTTCTGCACTTTTTAGAAAGCAGAGTGACCAACGATTGACTTTAAGGAATATATAAATTTAAAAAGCGTACACTGTGACTTCAACATCATAATGTACGCTTTTTTAAGTTTCTGCATATAGCTGTATATAAGCCTGATATGTCAGTCCACGTATGCGAAATTGGCCGTGGCTGACGCGAGAAGTTTTCCCGCACTTTCATCAAAAGCTCTCGCTCTTATCCTTACCAGGCTCCTTCCCAGATTCAATATCTCCGTATCTATCAGAAAACTTTCACCTGTAAAAGGTCTTATAAAGCTTACCGCCAGCTCTGCCGTGGTCACATTTCTGCCGCTTGCCGCCATTATGGACATGCCCATGGCTGTATCCATCATTCCTGACACGGCTCCTCCGTGCACCTGCTCTCTCTGATTCTTTTCCCAGTCTTTTTTAACGAATCTTATCCTGCACTCCGTTCCATCCGCACTGCATCCTACAGGCTGCGGATCAAGCAGAGTATTCATGTTCTCCGTTTGATCCTCAGATATATCCCTTGTAATCTTGATAAAACGTTCTTCGATTTCTTTCGATTCGAATTTTTCAATAATGCTTCTCTTTATCATTTTCTGTCTCCTGTCTTATGTTGTCTCATTATTTATATATTTTCCTTTTGATTCACAATCTATATTATATAACAACATAAATTATTTTTGAAACTCACTTTTTCCGGCTTATAAAATATTTTTCAATTTACTATTGCCATACTGTACATATGCTGTTATACTGTTATGCAGATAAACATAACAGTATAACAGTTAATACAGAGTGGTGACCATGAAACTAATAATATCAAACGTATCCGGCATACCCATATACGAACAGATCAAACAGCAGATAAAATCAGCCATATTATCCGGAGAGCTTCACGAATCTGAAGCTCTGCCGTCCCTGAGAACACTGGCTAAAGAACTTAGAATAAGCGTCCTTACCGTCACAAGAGCATATACTGAACTCGAACAGGAAGGATTCGTCAAAAATATTCAGGGAAAAGGTTGTTTTGTCATGAACAGAGATTCAGAACTGATAAAAGAACAGATGATATGCAAAGTCGAAGATCATCTCAATGAAGCTATAAAAACTGCAAAAATAGCTAATATATCAAAAGAAGAGCTTCACAGCCTGCTCGATATTCTTATGGAGGAAGAAACAAATGAATAACTATCTTGAAATAACGGATCTTAGGAAAAGCTTCAAAGATTTCCGGCTTGAGGATATAACCTTTACCTTGCCTGAAGGTTATATAATGGGTCTTATAGGCCCCAACGGAGCCGGAAAAACAACGATAATCAAACTGATCCTCAATATGCTCAAAAAAGACAACGGCAGAATAACTGTAATGGGATACGACAGCGTAGCAGATGAACAGCAGATAAAAGCCAATACAGGCGTTGTGTTTGACTCCAACTGTTTCAGCGACGAGTGGAAAGTATCACAGGTGGAAAAATACATATCACCCTTTTATCCTGACTGGGACAGCAATAAATTCAACGAATTGCTCCATAGATTTCAAATAGATTCTTCAAAAAAGGTAAAAGATCTTTCAAAGGGAATGAAAATGAAGCTTATGCTTGCCTGCTCCCTCTCATACGACGCAAAGCTCCTGATCCTCGATGAGCCCACCAGCGGACTTGATCCTGTTTCACGCGATGAACTTCTGAATATACTTTCAAAATATATAGAAGACGGCTGCCACAGCGTACTGTTTTCCACACATATAACCGAAGATCTCGAACGCATTGCAGATTACATTACCTATATTAAAAACGGAAGTATGTTCTATACAGGAGGAAAAGATGAATTCGTAAGTATGTTCCGTATAATAAAAGGCGGACCGGAAGACTTCTCTAAAGATCTTTCAAAAAAAGCACTGGGTGTTAGAAAATTTTCCACAGGCTTCGAGGCTCTTCTGAATACAGAATATGTACCACTCTTTCCGCACCTTCACTCAGAACCTGCTTCCATAGACGACATAATCGTCTTTACCAACAAGAAAGGAGACATTGAGTATGAGTAGTATAATGAAAACAGTCCTGCTTGATATTGCTCTTATCAGACCTTATGCCAAAAATATGATCCTGGCGGCAGTCCTTCCGATCGTATTTATAATGTTCAACCGCTCCCTTTTGAGCACGATGTGCTTTTCCATGTGCGTAGTAGCTATAACTATAGGATATAATTTTTCCATATCTGAAAAAAATGATATGAACAGACTTTACAGCATACTCCCGGTAAAGAAAAGCACCCTCGTAATAGGAAGATATACATACGCCATATCTCTCGGAATCGTTTTCCTGCTGTTTTATCTGGCCGTAGGAGTCTGCGCAATGATCTACTTCCATGATCCTCTGACAGTTTCCAACGTGATTTCCGCTGCCATGTCCGGCGCTGTTATGTTCGCCGTATCATCGGCATTCCAGCTTCCCGGGTTTTATAAATACGGCGCTATAAGAGGACGCATATTTATGTATATACCTTTTATAGGATTTATGCTGCTGATATTCATCACACGTATACCGACCATAGAGAGATTTATAATATACCTCAGCTACATACCTCGCGGGACTTTATTCATCGCTGTTCTCGCAATGATCATTCTCCTTTATGGAATATCCCTGGCCGTATCCATAAAAATAGTGAAAAACAAAGAGATATAAAAACTCCCCGGCAGGTGATATATCTGCCGGGGAGTTTTGTATTATTTTTGTATCACTTATTTATCTTTTCTTGAAAGCAAAGCCACCGCCTCGGTGTGCTTTGTCCCCGGAAAATTATCAAACGGCTTTACCAAGCGCACCTCATACCCGTAGTACTGCATATAATACAGATTCTCTGCAAGACTTTTCGGGTTGCAGGATATGTACACGATCTGATCTACGCCGTATCCTATTATCTTATCGAGAGCATTTGCAGATATGCCCACCCTCGGAGGGTCCACCACTATCACGTCAGGCTTCTCATTTTCAGGCAGAGAATCCAGCACTTCAAATACATCTCCCGATATGAAACGGCAGTTTTCTATGCCGTTGTATGCTGCGTTCTCTTCCGCCGCCCTCACAGCCTCCTCTACTATTTCTATTCCTACTACCTCTCCTGCGCTTTTTGCCATTGCCTGGCTTATAGTTCCCGTACCGCAGTAAAGGTCAAACACTTTTTTACTTTCAAAATCGTCTATAAGCCCTATCGCATAAGAATAAAGCTTTTCCACCGCTTCAACATTGGTCTGGAAAAAGGAAAAGGCACTTACCTTGAACTTGAGCCCCATGATTTCTTCTTCATAGTAATCTCTGCCGTATAAAACTCTAAGTTCATCGCAGTAAACTGCATCAGCCAGTCTGTCGTTTATCGTCCTCAGTACCCCTGCCACTCTGTTCTCAAGGGGAAGAGAAAGTATCATAGACGTGAATGCCTCCTCATCAAATCCCTCTTCAGAGCTCGTTACTACATTGACTAAAAGCTCTCCTGTTCTGACGCCTCGCCTCAATATAAGATGACGCATGAGACCCTTATGAGTTTTTTTATGATAATGTGAATATCCTCTGCTCGAGACAAAATCGAGAACTGCCCTGAGCACACGGTTGAAATCCTCATGAACCAGCTGACATTCATCTACGGTCACTATGGACATAAAATGTTTTTTTCTGTGCATACCCAGAGTCATAGGACCGCCTTTTTCCATATCTCCAAACGTATACTCCATCTTGTTTCTGTATCCGAAGCGATCGGGAGCCGGCTCTATTTCAATGAATTCTCCGTACCTTATATCTTTTCTGTCGAGCAGACTTTTCGTCTCGCCCTCTTTATTTTTGAGCTGTTCTTCGTAAGGAACGCCCTGATAAGAACATCCTCCGCACAGCTTGCTGTCTCTGCATATATCCATATATCGACCTTTCTTTTTAAAACCTGCCGTAATTATCGTAAAATTCCCTTTTATATTCTGTGAATCTGTCCTCTTCTATAGCTTTTCTTATTCCTGCCATAGTATCTATCAGAAAATGAAGATTATGGGTAGTCATAAGCATAGAAGAAAGTATCTCATCGCATTTAAAAAGATGTCTGAGATAAGCTTTTGAATAATTTCTGCAAGTATAGCAGTCACAATTAGGGTCCAGCGGTGTGAAGTCCTTCTCATACCTGGCATTCTTTATGTTCACCCGCCCCATCGAAGTCATGGCAAGTCCATGTCTTGCTATTCTCGTAGGGAGAACGCAATCGAACATGTCTATTCCTCTTTCCACTCCTTCAAAGAGACAGTCGGGACTTCCTACTCCCATAAGATATCTGGGCTTGTCTTTAGGAAGCCTGTCCACGCAGTCATCCATCACATCGTACATTATGTCTTTAGGCTCTCCTACGCTGAGCCCGCCTATGGCATATCCGGGAAGATCCAAGTCAACTATCTGCTCCGCGCTTTCTCTTCTAAGATCTTTATACATACCTCCCTGCATTATGCCGAACAAGGATTGTTTTTCTGTATTTTTATGGTATTCCCTGCACCGTTTCAGCCATCTCGTCGTTCGATTGAGGGAATTCTTCACGTATTCTCTGTCGGCAGGATACGGCGTACATTCATCAAAAGCCATTATTATATCAGATCCCAGAGCATTCTGTATCTCCATCGACTTTTCGGGTGACAGCATATGTTTCGAGCCGTCTATATGAGAACGGAATTCCACTCCCTCTTCACTTATCTTTCTCATTGCTCCGAGACTGAACACCTGAAAACCTCCGCTGTCCGTCAGTATCGCTCTGTCCCAGTTCATAAACTTATGGAGACCTCCTGCTGCCTTCACCACCTCATGCCCCGGTCTCAGGTAAAGATGATATGTGTTGCCGAGGATTATCTGCGCTCCCATATCGGCAACATCCTCCGGCTTCATAGCTTTAACGGTCCCTGCCGTTCCAACAGGCATGAATACAGGCGTTTCTATCGTCCCGTGAGGCGTATGTACTCTTCCGCGTCTGGCCCCTGTCTTCTTATCGTTTTTTATAAGTTCATATGTTACTGCAGGCATTTTATCTCCCTTTCATCTATATTTTCATCATTTATCAAGATATTCCAGTATCTGTCCGTATTCTTTTGTCAATTTCTCATAACTGCATCCGCAGTTTGCAGGACTTGTAGACGGAAGTCTCACTGCTCTGACACCGCACTTGGGATAACAGAGTTTTTCATAAAGCTGATATGCTTTTGCTCCCGTTGCAAAAATCGCCCTTATATCCGCTTTAGAGAGGATATCGTTCATATCATTGGCCTTAGGATTTTTTATGCTGGTATCGGATGCTCCTTTTATCTCACAGCTTTCAAGTACATCCCAGAGCGCTATGCCGTTTTTCTTCAGCATGTCTTTCTTTTCATCTATGGTTTTCGGCAAATCTTCTTTTAAAATGTCCGCCAGCACCATCCAGAATCTGTTTCTCGGATGTCCGTAATAAAACCCCTGCTCTCTCGACTTAGGCGACGGTATAGTCCCAAGTATCAGCACTTTTGAATTTTCGTCAAAAAAAGCTCCGAATTCATGCTCCACTCTCTTTGTTTCCATATCTTCTCCTGTTGCTATTCTATGAACATAGCATCTCCGTAACTGAAAAATCTATATCTCTTTTCTATAGCTTCCCTGTATACATCGAGTATTTTTTCTCTGTCGTAGAGCGCAGATATAAGCATCAGAAGCGTGGATTTAGGAAGATGGAAATTAGTTATCAGACTGTCTATTATTTTAAACTCATACCCGGGATATATAAATATACCCGTATCTCCGTCTCCGCTCTTCACCTGCATGCATCCTGCTCCTTCATCGTAATAAGCTGCGCTCTCAAGAGTTCTCGTCGAAGTGGTTCCTACGGAAATTATCCGTCTACCTTCCCGTTTTGCCCTGTTTATCTTCTCCGCGCTTTCCTCGCTTATGTGATATTCTTCAAAATGCATCGAATGATCTTCTATATTCTCACACTTTACAGGTCTGAAAGTCCCTATGCCGACATGAAGCGTTACATATATCGTCTCCACGCCTTTCTCCTGCGCTTTTTTCAGTATTTCCTCCGTAAAATGAAGTCCCGCCGTAGGCGCCGCCACAGATCCCTCTTCACGGCAGTATACAGTCTGATACCTTTCTTTATCGCTGTCGTCTCCTGCTCTTTCTATGTAAGGAGGAAGAGGCATGCTCCCAAGCTCTTCAAGCCGCTCCATAAACAGACCGTCGTATTCAAATTCGACTATTCTCGTGCCATCGTCTCCGTAATCTTTTATATTCGCCTTCATCAAAGGTTCCTCTGAAAAAATCACTGCATCCCCAGGTTTGAGTCTTCTCCCCGGTCTGACCATAGTTTCCCAGATATCGCCTTCTTTCCTCTTTATCAAAAGAAATTCGACTTTAGCGCCGGTGTTCTCCTTCACACCGAAAAGCCTTGCCGGTATCACCTTTGAGTCATTCATGACAAGGCAGTCTCCTTCCTTCAGATAATCAAGGATATCGTAAAATCTTTTATGCTCTGTCTGCCCTGTATCTCTATGCACTACCAGCAGTCTTGCATCATCCCTTCTCTCCGACGGCTTTTGAGCGATCAGCTCCTCCGGCAGTTCATAATCAAAATCTTCTATTTTCATTTATCTCACCTTTATAAAATTGTTATTGTACCTCAATGACTTGTCCTCGTTATTCCGGCATATCCATGGAAACCTGCTCATTTTCCTCGATCTCATCTTCAGAAGGGTTTTCTATACCAAGATGCTTATATGCCATATTCGAAACTACTCTTCCCTTTTGCGTCCTGTGCAGGAATCCTGCCTGTATCAGATAAGGCTCATATACATCCTCTATCGTAACTCTCTCTTCTCCGATAGACGCCGCTATAGTATCTATCCCTACAGGGCCGCCGCCGAATCTTTCTATTATCATCTTCAGTATCTCTCTGTCAAGACTCTCAAGACCCATATCGTCCACACCGAGAGCATCAAGCGCTCTTCGCGTTATATCCATATCTATAACGCCGCTGCCTTTTACCTGAGAAAAATCTCTGACACGCTTAAGCATTCTGTTTGCAACTCGCGGAGTTCCCCGGGATCTCTTTGCCATCTCCTCAAGGGAGCCCTCGTCCACCTGCACGTTTAAAAGCTTTGCAGACCTCTCTATGATGCTTTTAAGCTCATCCGTCGTATACATCTCAAACTTGCAGCTCACTCCGAATCTGTCTCTGAGCGGAGCAGAAAGGCTTCCTGCCCTTGTCGTTGCTCCTATAAGCGTAAATTTAGCTATATCAAGCCTTATAGATCTCGCCGAAGGTCCTTTGCCTATTATGATATCCAGCGCAAAATCCTCCATTGCCGAATACAGCACTTCCTCCACAGATCGGTTGAGTCTGTGTATCTCATCTATGAAAAGGACATCGTTTTCATTTAGATTAGTCAGTATCGCAGCAAGATCTCCTGCTCTTTCTATGGCAGGTCCCGAAGTTATCCTGATATCTACACCCATCTCATTTGAGATTATACCGGCAAGGGTCGTTTTGCCCAGACCCGGAGGACCATAAAACAACACGTGGTCGAGCGGCTCATTTCTCAGTTTTGCCGCCTCTATGAATATTTTCAGATTATCCGTAGCCTTTTTCTGACCTATGTAATCATCGAGTTTCTGCGGACGCAGCGTTATTTCGGATTTTTCTTCACCGCTTCCCAGTTCCGCTGCAGTTATTCTTTCTTCATAATCCATAATAAATTTCCCTTTTCTTACATCCTGGTATGATCTATCTTTTTATCACCTTTTAATTTAAATGAGGTTTTTCAGCGCAGCCTTGATGTAATCTTCCGATGTATATGTATCATCCTTTATGCCTGAAAGAGCGCTCATAGCTTCTCCCCTCGTATATCCAAGAGATATGAGTGCCTCTGCCGCTTCGCTCCTTGCATCCTGATAATTAACAGCATCCGAAGCCCCGTCTTTTTCCGCAGCCTGATATTCTTCCCCTGACGAAGAGAACTTATCCTTGAGCTCCAGCACTATCCTTTCTGCGATCTTCTTTCCTATTCCGTTTGCTTTTGTAAGAGCTTTCGCATCTTCAAAGATTATAGCTTCTCTCAGCTGCTCCAGTGTAAAAGATGATAATATGGACAATCCTGCCTTAGCGCCTACGCCATTTACAGAAATAAGTTTTTTGAAGGCATCCAGCTCTCCTTTTCTTGAAAATCCGTAAAGACTCACATCGTCCTCTCTCACCGACATCATGGTATAAACCATTATTTCACTTCCCTGCCCGCTTAAATAGGCAGCAGAATTAGACGGAACTGATATCTCGTATCCCACTCCGCCTACATCTATTATTATATATCCATCGCCTTTTTCAGCGAGTAACCCTCTTATGAATCCTATCATTTTAATTTCAGCTCCTTAAGTCTTCTGCTCATATCCGCCGAATGTCCGTGACATACTGCTGCCGCAAGAGCATCTGCCGTATCATCGGGTTTCGGCACTTCCTTTAAGTTAAGTATCGTCTTTACCATCTGCTGCACCTGCTTTTTCTCAGCTCTTCCGTATCCTACAAGCGCCTGTTTTATCTGAAGCGGCGTATATTCTTCTATATCGATACCGCCTTTTATACATGCCAGAACCGCAACACCTCTTGCCTGCCCGACAAGGATCGCTGTCTTTGCATTCGTGTTGAAAAACAATTCTTCTATAGATGCTACATCCGGCTTTTCCCTCTCTATGATCTCTCTCAGAGAATCATAGAGATATTCGAGTCTTTCCGGCATTGGTGTCCCCGCATCCGTAATAATAGCTCCGTAATCGCATACTTTGAACCTGTTTCCGATCTTTTCTATGACGCCGTATCCGAGAATAGCGTAGCCCGGATCTATACCAAGTATTTTCATTCCTAATACATTCCTTTTTCTTTCGTTTGCCCTTTATTTTTATCAGCACATAAAAATCCAAAATAATTATATCATAAAACCTCATAAATAAAAACTTCCAGGCAGATAAAATAGTCCGCTTAAGTCTTGAGTATTTTTTTCATTTTATGGTATAATTATAAATACATTTCAACTTGCATCCCGGCAACATATATTATTTGCTCCGGGTATAAAAACGTGTTGTTATAATTTGCTTCGGAGGAATTCATATGCGTATTTCAAGACAGAATAAAATACTTGAACTCATTGAAAATTACGAAATAGAAACACAGGATAAATTAGCTTCAATGCTCCGCGATTTCGGATACGAAGTCACTCAGGCTACTATTTCACGTGATATAAAAGAGCTTCATCTCGTCAAAACTCTTTCTTCATCCGGAAAGTATAAATATTCGGTAGCAACGGAAAGCAGTTCCCCTATGTCCGGCAGACTTTCAAACATCTACCGCGAAACAGTAAAGTCTACGGCATATTCAGGGAACATAGTGCTCCTTAAAACCATATCAGGCTGTGCAAGCGCCGCAGCAGAAGCCCTCGATTCTATAGGTTTACCTCATGTGATCGGCTCTGTTGCAGGAGACAATACGATCATGTTCGTTGTCGATGATCCGTCAAATTCGAAGAGCGTAGTGGATTTTCTCAACGATATGCTTGAAAAATAAGAGGTTGCATATGATAAGATATCTAAGCATCAAAAATTTTGCCACCATAGAAAACACAGAGATTGAATTCAATGATGGCCTGAACATAATAACCGGAGAGACCGGCGCAGGAAAATCAATAGTTATAGAAGCTGTGAGCCTGGCCCTTGGAAGCCGTGCAGACACCACTTTCATCCGCTCGGGAGCGGATAAGGCTGTGATACAGATGATAGCCGAACATAAGGGTTCTGAATACTTGATAACACGTCAGATATCATCCTCAGGCAAGAATATATGCCGCATAAACGATGAGGTGGTCACTCTCGGACATCTTTCAATGGTATGCAAAAAACTTGCGGACATACACGGACAATATGATCACCAGTCCCTTTTAAATCCGGAATATCATATAAAGCTTCTCGATCTGTATCACAAAGATAAGATACTGCCGGCAAAAGAGACAGTTAAAAAACTTTATGAAAATTATTCCATGCTCAAAGTGCAACTTCGCAATATCACGCTAAAATCCGAAAAAAACAAACGCGAACAGGATTTTATGCAGTTCGAGCTTGATGAGCTGAAAGATGCGTCACTTCGTCCCGGAGAAGACGAAGAACTCGAAGAAAAGATCTCTCTGCTTCAAAACAGTGAGAAGATATATGAAAATCTCGCCGGCGCATATCAGATGTCATCAGAAGATGAATATTCGGTCATATCAGCGTTGAAAAAAATATCCGACATGGTAACGGAAACAGCTCCTTACTCCAGCGAGCTTGAAGAACTCAGCGAAAGACTTAACGAGCTTTACTATGATTTTGAAGACATCTGCTCTTCTATCAGAGACAGCCGCGATAACGCAGTCTTTTCTCCTGAGGAACTTGACGCATACATATCCCGCATAGAAACGATAAACAGACTCAAAAACAAACACGGGAAATCCATAGTTCAGCTTCTTTCCTATCAGGAAGAACTGGAAAAAACACTTTCTGAGCTGGAGAATTCCGATGAGATCCAAGAAGAACTGAAAAAGCAGCTCTCAAAATGCGAAAACGCACTCACAGCTTCATGCGAGAAGCTTTCCGCTGCCAGAAAACAAGCTGCCGAAGAGCTTGAAAAGGAAATAACCCGGGAATTAAAGCAGCTCAACTTCAACGATGCCGAATTCTCAATCAGTTTCACAGAAGCGGACACATTTTCTCCGGAAGGCACTGATATCGCCGAATTCATGATAAGCACCAACCGGGGCGAGCCTCTCAAACCGCTGAGCCGAATAGCTTCAGGAGGAGAGATGTCGCGAATAATGCTCGCATTTAAAAAAATAGTCGGGGATTACGATGAAATACCTACGATGATATTTGACGAGATCGACAGCGGTATAAGCGGTATAACTGCAAGCATAGTAGGCAAAAAACTTCGTGAAATATCGGAAAATCATCAGATAATATGTATCACCCATCTTCCTCAGATAGCTGCTTTCGGCGAGCACAACTACAAAATACAAAAAAGTTCAGATGATAAAATGACGTACACTACAGTATCGGCTCTTTCCGAAAATGAAAAAACCAATGAGATCGCGCGTCTTCTCGGCGGCGCGAACATAACCGATACTACACTTAAATCGGCAAAAGAGCTGATCGATGCTTCTGTCAAATAAAACATAAACAATACCCGATCAAAAAAAGCTGTCACACCCGCCAGGCTAAAAGCCCGGTCTAATATGACAGCTTTTTTATTTCTCTTTTTTATTGCTTAATATCCGCAGGATACTTTGTTCCCAAGAGATTTTATAATATCTTCTACAGTTACCTCCATCGATCTTTTATCTGATTTTACAGTGACATCTGCATACTTTTCATAAAAAGGCTTTCTGATTTCATAAAGCTCATCTATACTCTGACCTTTACTCATAGCTACACCTCTGGTCTTTATATTTTTAAGTCTCTTTTTGATTTCCTCGATATCCGCTTCAATATATACGATTATGCCGTTATCTCCCATATGTTCCATAGCCGAAGGATAATATACAGCGCTTCCGCCTGTAGCTATCACCGTATTTTTCAGATCCAAAGACAGAAGTGTCTTCTCTTCTGCACGCTTAAAGGCTTCTATACCCTCTTCATTTATTATTCTCTGAAGTGACTTCCCTTCATTTTCCTGTATTATCAGGTCGGTATCGACAAAATTCATTCCGAGACTTTTTGCAAGAACGACTCCTGTAACGCTTTTACCGCATGCAGGCATACCTATCAGAACTATGTTGCGGCCTGTATTATTTGATTTTTCTGCACTGCTTTTTTCATCAGCATGCTTTTCGCCGCACTTTCCCTCTTCTCTTGCAATAAGTTCCTCCACCTCATCAATCTGCTCCTCTGAAAACACTCTAAATCCTTTTTTTCTAAGCAGCTCTGTCGCCAATCCCTGGCCTTCTATCAGCTTGCCGCTGAAACTCCCATCATATATCCTGCTGCTGCCGCACGAGGGACTTTTTTCTTTCATCAAAGCGCAGATAACATCATTTTCCCTCGCTAATCTAAGAGCTTCTTCAGCTCCTTTTAAATATTCTTCGGTAACATCCACACCGCTGCGCGATACTACCATCTCCCCTTTTCTCTGCGCGTCAGCACGCGGAACCGGCAGACCTCCGAAGACTTCAGGACATACGGGAACAAATCTGCCTTCTGCTTTCCATTTGACGAATCTTGGATCTGTTTCTTCCTTGGATTTTCCGTCATACCTTACAGGATCTCCTCCAAAAAGGCACTGACTAACAAGAATTTTTTTCATAGTATTCTCCTGGATCTTCCCTTTACTTTCTCTATAGAAAAATAAGCGGCATATTCTGCCGCTTATCGATACTTTTTAAAATCAACCTTATACTATTCAGCCTTTTCTTCAGCTTCCTCTACGGCTTCAGCAGCCATATCTTCAGGTACATCAGCTTCATCACTGTTTACCGGAATCTCTTCTTCAGGTGCCGCTTCCTTTTCATCTTCCATCGGCGGATCTATAGTTTCCCTGATGCTGAGACTGATTCTCTTTCTCTCTTTGTCTATCTCAAGGATCTTAGCTTTTACGACCTGTCCGATCTCAAGCTCATCGTTGATATTTCCAACTCTCTTGTGAGCAACTTCCGAAATATGTACAAGACCGTCAAGACCCGGCTCAAGTTCAACAAATGCTCCGTATTCTTTAATCTGTACAACCTTGCCTTCGATAACCTGGCCAACCTGATAATTTTCATCGATCACGCTCCATGGCTCAGGCTGATTCTGTTTGAGGCCAAGAGAGATCTTTCCTTTTTCTTCGTTCATCGAAAGTACTTTCACATTGATCTTCTGACCTATGCTGAGAACTTCCTGAGGGTGCTTGAGTTTTCCCCATGATATTTCCGATATATGAAGAAGTCCGTCAATGCCTCCGATGTCAACAAATGCGCCGTAATCAGTAAATCTCATTACAGTACCTTCAACTACATCATCAACATTGAGGTTTTCCCATATTTCTGCTACGAGCTTTTCCTTTTCTTCATTGAGGAAAAGCTTATGAGAAAATACAGCTCTGTTTCTTCTCTGATCGACTCTGGATACTCTGACTTCCATAGTCTGTCCTATAAATTCCTCAGCATTTTCCACATAATGATCTGAAAGCTGTGAAAGAGGAATAAATCCGGAAACTTCTTTGTATTCAGCAATAACTCCGCCGTTTACCGGTCTCGTTACTTTGACTTCAAGAACTGTTTTATCTTCAAATGCCTTAACTATTTCATCCCAGTTGGCACTGATTTCTAACTTTTTCTTTGAAAGTAAGATTCCACCGTCTCCGTCGTCTGTTTTGATGACCTTCGCCTGTATTTCGTCATCAACCTTGAAGGCATCTGCTAAAGTCTGTCCCTCTTCAAGGCTCACTTCTGAGATAGGCAGAATACCATCTTTCTTGCATCCTAAGTTTACGATAACTTCTTTATCCGTAACCTGGTGCACCTTTCCTGTGACGATTTCGCCACCTCTTGGCAATCTCAGGGATTTTTCTATTTCATCCATAAGATCATTCATGTTAAGTTCGTTGTTTTCAAGTGTTACATCACTCATTCTGGCAATAACCTCCTTAATTGTGCATTCGGGTGTCGAGGCACCCGCCGCTATTCCTATTCTATTACATTTTTTAAGTTCTTTCAACGGTAAATCATCAATATTTTCAACAAAATAGCTGTTAGCACAATTTTTTTTAGAAATTTCATACAATTTCTTTGTATTGGAACTATGCCTTCCTCCAATAACTATCATAAGGTCTGAATCCGCCGCCAGTTCTTCACATGATTTCTGTCGTTTTGCAGTCGCGCTGCATATGGTATTATTGACCTGATAAGACTTGTTTTTTTCATCAAAAACGCTTAAAACATCGCTGAGAGTTTTCTCTCTTATCGTAGTCTGGGTAACTATAAAAAGATCATCTTCTTCGACTTTCTCTGCGTCTGATCTTGAGCTCACAACGATTGCCGGTTTCCTGCACCATCCTGATATCCCCAGCACTTCCGGATGCTTTTCATCTCCAACTATTATCACCTGTTTTTCCGTATCGTTCACAAGTTTATGTATCTTCGCCACAAACGGACACGTTGCATCCACAAGCTCTATGTTCTTTAACCCGGCTTCTTCGTAAAATGCTTTTCCCTCTCCGTGTGATCTTATTATAACTTTAACTCCCTCTTCGAGATCCGGTATCTCGTCCAGCGATTCGATCACATCTATTCCTTTTTTCTTCAGATCTTCAGTAACTCTTTCATTATGTATGAGAGAGCCCATCGAATAGATCTTTCCGCTGCTTTCTTCCGCTGCTTTTTCCGCTTTTTCTATAGCTTGTTTTACACCAAAGCAAAACCCTGCGTTTTCAGCCCTTCTTATTTCTTTCATCTATACGCTCCAAACTTTCAAGATATTTTTTAAACGACGCTTCACTGCCGTTTTCAGTAGGAATATAATATTTTACTCCCTCATTGTAAAGGTTGTCCGGCAGATACTGCTGAGTAACATATCCACCGTAATCATGAGGATATTTATATCCGATACCGCGTCCAAGCTTCCCTGCTCCGCTGTAATGAGCATCTTTTAAATGAGACGGAACATCATCTATTTTCTTCGATCTTATATCGGCTGACGCCCTTTCGAGAGCCATGATCGCAGAATTAGATTTCGGACACGATGCAAGCAGCACAGTCGCCTGCGCAAGATTTATCTTCGCTTCAGGCATTCCAACCATCTGAGCTGCCTGTACACATGCAGTTACAACAGATATCGCGCTTGGATACGCTATTCCCACATCTTCGCTGGCCATCACAAGAAGCCTTCTTCCTATCATCATTATATCCGCTCCGCCTTCCAGCAGTCTTGCAAGATAATGTACCGCCGCATCTACATCACTTCCTCTGATGGACTTTTGCAGCGCTGATAAAAGATTGTATTTGTCCTCTTCTTTATCGAAAAAAGTTACTTGTCTCTGAGTGGCTTCCGAAACGATATCAAGATCAATCATCATTCCCTCAGACAGATTGTCCACGATAAAACCCAGCGAATCCAGAGCCATCCGGCAGTCGCCTCCGCTCATCTGAGCCAAAGTTTTCAGCGCATTATCATCATATTGGATGTCCAGACATCCAAAGCCTCTATCCTTATCAGATAAGGTCCTTTTGAGTATCTCAAGTATTTCATCATCTCCAAGCCGCTTGAACTCGTATATGTTGCCGACTCTGCTTAATATAGCGTTGTTTATTGAAAAATACGGATTTTCTGTAGTACTGCCTATAAACTTCACTATACCCTCTTCTATAGCTTTTAACAGAGAATCCTGCTGAAGCTTGTTCCATCTGTGCACTTCATCTACATATAAAAAGGTCGTTTCCTTCATCAGGCCATAAAATCTTACAGATGCATTTTCCAGGATGCTTTTAAGATCTTTTATTCCGGTAGTTGATGCGTTTATTTCTACGAAACTGCTGTCCATCTCCCGCGCTATTATCCTTGCAAGAGTAGTTTTGCCGGTACCCGGCGGTCCAAAGAATATAGCCGAATCAAAGGTTTTGTTTTTTATGGAATTGTAAAAAAGAGAGCCTTCATACATGAAATGCGTCTGTCCGACAAATTCTTCAAGCTTTGAAGGTCTCATTCTCGTCGATAGTGGTATCATAGATCAACCTCTGCCGTAATCATCGTTATTGTTTCGTCTTTGGATATTACTCGTATATCGTAGTCACAAAAGCACTCGTGCCTTCAGGCAGATCACCAAGAGCATATCTTGCCTCATCCTTTTTATCATATATCTCGCCTATTATTTTATACAGATCCTCCTGCTCGATCACCGTAGCTCCTTCGATCCCCAATGACGAAAGAGCGCTGTCGGCGGATGCTTTGTCCGAATAACAGCCAAACTGAAGAGCATATCCTTTCACTTTTCCGCTGTTTTCAGCTTCAACACCATCTTCAACTATACTGCCTCCTGTATTCTCATCATTTTTATCAGCCGTTTCATTATCGCTGCTTTCTTCCTCCTGCGAGAATCTTTCCGCCACTTGCGGAGCATAATTCACGACCGGCTCTACTACATATTTTGCCGTAGCATATCCGCATCCTATGGAAAGACACAAGATCACTATTACAGGCGTATAGTTGGGTTTGACCTTTCTGTTCCTGCTTACTTTCAGACTTCTCGAACGTCTTCTGTTTCTCATTGGTATCCCTCTCCTTAAAAGAACTATATTTAATAGTATTAAAGGAGACTTTAGTTTATTCCAACAAGTATCATGCAGTCATATCCAAACACCTATATCCTACATCAAAATACGGCAACTTTCAACGCTCTGTTGTACTATCATTTAGCTGGTTTTTTTATCAAGATATATCTGTCTTCTGAACATTCCTATTTTGTTTATTATATCTCTTATAGAATAATTGTTGTAATAAATATATTTTATCGTCATATCCAGATATCTTGCATTGCCGTCTTTTATTTCTCTTTTAAGCTGTTCTATAAAAACTGCTATGTTTTTCCGTAAATTATGTTTTCTTTCGGAAACAGGTACATATGCCATTTTCACTTCACCGGTCTCTTTATTATAAAATACGGTACTGGTGTCGAGAGTTATTTTCCACGGCGCTATAAAATACTCTATCGAACTTCCCAATATTATCAATACCTGCTCAAGAAGATACAGCGCATCATCTGTCCTCTCTATCCTGTATCTGCTCAAAGGTGCAAATCCGCTGCAATCGTAACGCACCATTTCACCTTCTCCGCTCGCCATAAATCCCATCGGCATAAAAAACCTGCATTGTCCGGAAGACAGCATTATTTTTTCAAAATCAGCTATACTTTCTTTTTTTATCTCAGTTTTAAAATCCATGCTGTTCCACATAAAAATCTCCTTTCGTCTATCCTCCGCATTTGCTGCACGGAGTGTAACCTTTCTTTTTCGCTTCCTCCTTATCTATAGATATTACTTTTCGTTTTATGACACGGCATGTGCCTTTATGATATACATCACCGTCTTCAAAACAATAAACTGTACTTCCCAGGATCATACTTTCCGCATCGCATATACTGCAGGGAGCATATTTCCTTTTTAATCCGCCGTCCAGTATATGCTTAGCAGGCGAAGCAGTCACATAAGTACACTGTTTTCTATGATATCTTTTACCTGAATGCGGAAATATCCATACGGCTTCACCATCATCATCCTTCTCAAGAGCATCACTTCCCATGCCCAGCGACTTATTTTTCACTCCAACAAAATTGCGGTACTTTATTTTAGTTCTGAATTTAAAATCCTTTTCAAAACCAAGGGGAAGTTCAAGTTTAGTCTCAGCCTCTATACTATACGAAGTCAAACTATCCAGCCCGCCATCTCTGTACATTATTTTCACATTGCTTATTTTAGCGTTGTCAAAGCCTTTTCTATCTTCTGCCAGCCTCGTCATCAAGTCAGATCTTATAAGCGCCGGCGAAATTCCGCCATACGCTTTCATTGAAGATTCAGAGCTTTCATTTATGGCCGTATACAGACACTGTTCCCATCCTCCGTATATCCTCATAAAATACCCTAATGAAAGTACAGCAAGTATTACTATTGGTAAAAATACAGCTGCCTCCAGAGTATAAAACCCTTTAGTACTTTTTTTCATATACATATTTTTTTCCGTTTGCTTTTACATATATATCTATTCCTGTAAAATGCTCTCTGACAAGAAAGTCTTTATCGTAATAAGCTCTGTTATTTATCTGTATCAAATCGAGTATGCGTGCTGTCTTTATCCCTCTGTCCTGAAAGAAAAGCATGATCCTAAGATACTGCCCGTAATCACATCCTCTGTTTTCTTCAGGTATCACAGTATCTTGCGATATTCCGTTCAAAATATCCTCTATATTTATCGCCCATGTTTTCCTGTCTTTCACCACCGGAACTTTATAGCCCTGATACAGAAGCTCTATATCGTTATCGGTTTCCGCATATGCCCACGCTGCTGCAATAAGAAGCTGCGTCGCTGCTGCTGCAGCTCCGGGGGTAAGAGCTTCAGCCGCAGCGATAACAGCATTTCTTTTCTCACTGTCGGAATATATATGAATCAGATTGAGCGGCATCCTCATGGCTGAAACAGCCATTTTCACTTTCTGCTCATTTCCCTCATCGGATAACTCTCCTCCAAGGATATATTCAACCTCGTTTTTAAAAAAATGCTTATCTGATATTTTATTTGTCCTGCTGTTAAACAAATTCGTTATGTATGAATCAAACAGGAAATTTTCTGTTCCTTCTTTAAAAACTTTATTTATATCCGATACATTATCTGCGATAGATTCTGCCATTGCAGTAAGGCTTTGTTTAGGAAGATCTGAAGACGGAAGCGATGCTATAGCCGCTCCGTTCCTGAGAGTACGCTCCTTCATGTCATTTTCCGCATCTTCCTTTCTGACCTCTGAATCCATCTTATACTTTTCAGCTGCCAAAAACTTTGAATATTCCAGTATCTGTCTTTCCGCCTCCGATTCATCCGTCATCAAAAATCTGCCACCCGATACTTCCACGTCTCCAATATTTACGTCTTCCGTATCCTCCATAGTATACATAACGTATTCACACAGCTTTTCTGTCAGCTCCTTATCACTGCCCTTCATCATAAATATCCCGTACTCCTTCTGTACATTTTCATCAAATTCAGATAAAATAGAATCTCCCGCCAGACTTACAGTACTGTTTAAAACACTTTTTATCACATTTTCCTTCACCGCATATATGAGCATGAGCGATACAGCAGCTAATGCTGACAAAATAACTGTCAAAAACACTGCACTGTTTCCTTTTTTATTCATCATCGCCATCCTTTAACAGATCACAATATCTTACATAATCTGTTCCATCAATAAAAACGTATTTATCCTCTAAAGTGAATGTTCCTTTTTTCGTAAGTATCCCTTTGTTGTCCATAACTATGTACTTTTTACCATATATGCTCCCTCCGGTAAGAGATCTTTTTAAATCTGTACTGCCATCCCAACTTTCTTCATCCAAAATAAAGTATGATCCCTGTACAGATACAGCTGCTTCATTCATAAGAGCCGTGTGCATCAGACTCTGTTCACTCATTTCTCTGTAAAAAAATATTATTATCATTACCGATGTTATCACCGCTAATATCATTATCGGCATAACAAGAGCAGCTTCCATTATATAGCTTCCCTTTCGACTTATTCTTATATGTCTGAACATCATCAGTTAAACCCGTTCAAACCTTCAAAGGTCTTATTTACAAAATCCGTTATTTCCGTTTTAAATATAAGGCCCAGCGTCACAGCCAAAGCTATCAGTAAAGCCACCTGCACAAGCTCCATTCCGGTGCGGCTGCGAAGATTCACTCCAGGTATTTTCATCGGTTTATTCTTGATTTCATTTCTTTTTATTTTACTCATGATCTCTCCTTTCCCATTCCCTTATATCATCATATCTCCAGCAGCGCCGGCGCAACAGTTATAACTATCAGCACCATAAGAAATATTATCAGAGGAAGTGTCAGTTTAGTTTCAGCAAGACGTCCTCTCTCCTCACAGCTTTTCTTGCGGTTGAGCCAGAGCATCTCACTCTCTGCCTGCAACTTTGCAGTAAGCTCTACGCCTTTGTTTACATTGTCGTTTATTATATTCGATATCCTGACAAGTTCCTTCAGGCCGCTTTCCTTTGCAAAAGCTCTGAATTCTCTATGCAATGATCCGTTTGTATTTTTAGCGAGAGCATAAATGCCTTTCAGCTTTCTGTAAAAATAATCTTTATCATTCTTTTTAAATCCTGCACTTTCTTCTATTGATTTCTCAAAAGCAGTGTTGAGTACAAGCCCTGCATTTAAGAGCAGCACCATTCGGTTTACAAATTCAGGGAGCTGTCTTATCACCGATGCCTGATTGCTCTTCTTTTCCTTTTCTATTTCTCTGTATCTATCCTTGTATATCACCGCCATTACAAGTAATACAAGACAAAGCACCGGAATTGTATTTGCCGATTTTTGCTGCTCCCATATGATCTTTTCTCCTGTATCCAATCTTGCCGGCAGCAGCACTTTTTTCTCATCCGTATTACTGTTGAAATCGTTTCCTATATTCCTCAATTCATATTCTATCTGCTCATTTTTGCTTAAAACCCTTTCATCCTGCTGAATACCACCGTCACCGCTGTGATATGGACTGAGAGATATACTGATATTTTTTTCTACGATGCCGTTTTCACTTTTCACCTTAGCTTTCATCTGCATATGTGCAGGGCCCTCTTCTTCAGAAGGCCTCACCATATATATCTGTCCGCCGGAATTCACAAACTTGATCCCGTTACCTCCGCTTGATACTGCCAGATCAGCTATGATCAGCACCGAGCCGATAATCGCTACTGCTATTATCCGCTTCCTCGCTTTCTCTCTCAGTCCCTCTTTATTCATTACCCTTTTCACCCCATTTGCTTTGAAATCATCTTACGATCTGTTTCATAAAGCGTTAGATCTCTATATCCGAAATCTTCTCCATTAAATATATCCCAAATACCATCGCCGCCAATGCTCCCGACATTATTAGCCGTCCCGCAAATGTAGCATAAAGCGGCTCTATGTACGAATAAGAAAATATATTGAGCATAAGAAGCATGACAAGCGGCATCATAGATATTATCCTTCCTTCTGTTTTCTTCTGTGATGTTATGGCATGTATCTCTCTTTCTATGCTCATCTTATCCGTAAGGATCTCCGTAGTATGTCCTATTATCTTTTCCAGATCCCCGCCCATATTTCTGCATGTTATATATACCTGCACAAAGTCTTCAATGTCTTCTATTTTGCTTCTGCAGGCAAAATCTTTCAGCAGTAGTTTGTCGCTTTCTTTATTTTCAGTTATATTGATTTTCATATATTTAAGCTCCTTCATTATCGGCTCCTTTTCTCCATACATTACGGAAAGGTTTTCTTCCGCTTCAACTATAGCCTCCTCCATCTGCCTTCCCGCCGCTACGGAAGCCGAAAGCGAATAGAGCATATCTTTGAACTGCATCCTCAGCGTATTCATCCTTTTTACAGCTAAATATTTTTTGATATAAGGGACAGCAAAATGTACAGCCACGCCAGCTATCGCAGATATTATCAAGCTGTGATAAAAAAGGTATGATGCTGAAAAAATGCAAATATACCCAACCAAATAGAAAAGAATCTTTTCCTTATCCGACAGTTCATATACCGAATAATCTTTTATCATATTTCATACCCCGAGATCAAAAGTTTTTCCCTGTGAATCAGACCCCTTCCGGATCTTACAAGTTTTCCTCCATAATATTCACCATCCTTTTCCTGCGGAATATATCTGAACAGTGTGTTTGTAGATATATTGCCGTCTGCCATTCCCTCAAGCTCAGCTATTTCCATGACCTTCCTCGTTCCATCATGCATCCTGCTCATATGAATCATTATATCTATTCCCTCTGTTATCTGACTTCGTATTGCCTCCGATGGAACATCTGCTGCCTGAAGGAACATAGCCTCAAGTCTTTTCAACATTCCTCGTATACTGTTTGCATGCCCTGTACTGAGACTTCCTGAATGCCCAGTATTTAGAGCCTGCACCATGTCCATCACCTCCTTTCCTCTTACTTCGCCTATTATTATTCTATCGGGCCTCATTCTAAGACTTGCCTTCACGAGCTGCGACATATCAACTTCTCCCTTACCCTGTACGTTAGCATTCCTGCATTCGAGCCTGACTATATTCTCCAGCTGCTTTATCTGAAGCTCTGCCGAGTCCTCTATTACAACCACTCTTTCATCTGATGGGATAAGCTGAGAAAGCACATTGAGCATGGTCGTCTTTCCTGATGATGTCCCTCCGCATATGAAACAATTATAGCCAGCTTTTACCATCACATCCATGAACTCGGCAGCTTCCTCCGTGACCGTTTCCCTTCTTATCATTTCCTCCATATCCATAACTTTTTCCGGAAATTTCCTTATAGTCAAAATAGGACCATTCAATGCTATATTTTTATAGACCGCATTTACCCTTGATCCGTCTGAAAGCCGGGCATCTACGATAGGATTCAGCTCATTTATCTCCCTGTGTACCTTTGCAGCTATCCTCCTTATAAGTTCCTCTAAATCTTCAGTATCATCAAAAGCCACCGGAAGTCTTTCGAGCACTCCGTTTCGTTCAGCAAAAATATCATCTTTACCGTTTATCATGATCTCCGATATGCTTTTATCTTCCACGAACGGCTGCAATATATCCATTTCGCTTCTCAATGTTAAAAACAATCTTTCTATCAGCTTCGCATTATCTCCGTGACAACACATATGAGCTTTTTCTATTGAGAAAACATACTCTTCTATGATCTCAAGAGCTTTCTCATCGCTCAAAGATCCTTTATCGTCACTGATCAGCATACGTATATCAGAAATATATCGCATTATCTCTTCACTTCCGTAAAATGATCCTGCAATGTCCTGTTCTCCGTCATTGTATCCGCGTATTTTTTCTAAAATACAATTAACTCCATTCTCCGAGCGTTTGTCTATATTTATTTCCATTTTTTACATTTATTTCCTTTCAACTCAATAATACACCAGCTTCTTCTGCATTGCAAGATAAATTTACAATTTTTTCCTTTTTTAATTACGGTGCGCCCTATTCTATAAACCTAAAAGTTCACACTGCATAACAAAGAGGAACTTCTCCGATATATAAATCTTTTTTATAATATAGGTAAAAATGAGAAAGTCGGTAAAATTAATGAAATATAAACTTTTTTTCATATTATCCATATTCCTCATATTTTTTATCAGCGGATGTTCCGACAGCCGAGATCGTGGAGATGTTTCTATGAAAAACGAAAAAAATACAAAAGAATACTATACGCGAAACTCTACCATTGAAGAAGTTGCCGGCTCTCCGTTGTTTGAAGATTACGGAAGACTTATCTTTCCCACCGACAATCAGTTTTACAGCGGTACTACATTAAGCGATATAGATCTGACATGGTATAATAATATCGATTCTGATAAAACCGTTGAAATAGCAAACTATTTCAGAGACAGCGTCCTTTCAGGCGAAACGATATTTTATGATATCTACACCGAAGAAGAAAAGGCTCTCGATCCTGAGAAGCGCAACACAGGGCTCTTCTTCAGAGGTGATCCGGAAGAAAAATTTGCAGTTTGTAATGCCGGAGGCGGATTTGCTTATGTAGGCGCTATACACGACAGTTTTCCTCATGCATTGGAATTATCAAAAAAAGGATATAACGCCTTTGCTCTTATATATCGTCCGGATGCTCAGTCCGCATGTGAAGACCTTGCCCGTGCGATAAGTTTCATATTTGAACATGCAGAAGAGCTCCAGATAGATACAGACTGCTACTCCCTTTGGGGAGGCTCTGCCGGCGCCAGGATGTCAGCGTGGCTCGGATCCTACGACCCGTCCGCTTTCGGAGGAGATGACATTCCTCGTCCCGGAACAGTGGTAATGCAATATACGGGTCATTCCGATTACACAAAAAACGATCCGCCGACCTTTGCCTGTGTGAGAGAAAACGACTGGATCGCCGACTGGCACACGATGCAGCGCAGGATAAATGCTTTAAACTCTCTCGGCATACCTACAGAATTTCATCATTATCCCGGTCTAAGTCACGGCTTCGGTCTGGGAACAGGCACCGCTGCCGAAGGCTGGCTCGATGAAGCGGTTTCATTTTGGGAACGACAAATGTAGCAATATAAACCAATAATATAAAATATACAAAGGAGTGTTATTCATGAGTAAAAAAATTTTGATTTTATCGGGAAGTCCTCGAAAAAAAGGAAATTCTGATCTTTTATGCAGCGAGTTTGCTCGCAGAGCAGAAGCTTCCGGCCATTCAGTAGAAAAGGTTTATATTCAGGATCTGAAAATCGGAAGCTGTATGGCATGCTATGGCTGTCGCGGCACAGGCTCTTGCGTTCAAAATGATGATATGACGCAGCTGCTGGAAAAAATGATCGCTTCTGATGTGATAGTGCTTGCAACACCGGTATACTTCTACTCCATGTGCGGTCAAATGAAAACCATGATAGACAGAACTCTTCCTCGCTACACGGAAATAACAGACAAGGATTTTTATTTTATCGCAACGGCCGCAGCCGGAGCCGGAGCAATACAGCGTACGATGGATTCTCTGGCAGGATTCACCGACTGTCTCCCTGGAGCAAAGGTCAAGGATATGATATACGGCGGCGGAGTTTATGAAAAAGGAGATGTCACTGATACAGACAACATGAAAAAAGCGTACGAACTGGGTCTTAACGTCTGACACGGCAAAACATCGTTTTTATCATCGAATCAAAAGAGGTATTTCAATTATATAAGAGGCGGAGTGTATAAAATCTCCGCCTTGTTTACAGTTTATATGTATTTCCCTGTTTAGACTAATCTGATATTTTCACTTCTCCGTCTACTATCACTTTTTCGCCTTCAAAATCAATGCTATGCTTGTTTTTCCTATCGGCTGCATTTATCCCGAAAAAGAGCACTATACTTACTATCATGCCGATTATTATCGGATATGTTGATGTTATGCCAAATATAAAGAACAAAGCTGTCACTGTCACAAAACTTGCCACAAGAGATACAAGCCCTGCTTTTGCACTTACCTTTTTAAGTATAAACGCAAGCACCAGAGGTACAAATACACATCCTGATAAATATGCATAAGCAACGTCAAGTGCAACAAGCACACTCTGAATGAATATCGCGCATACCACAGAACAAACACAAACTATAACTATAAGTACCCTCGTTGTGTTTATCGCCTTTTTACCGTCAATATCCGGTCTTTTTACCGCAATCATATCGTTGAATATAACTGTAGCTGAGCCTATTATTCCACCATTCGCAGTCGACATTATCGACGCAAGAGCCGCGGCGAGCACAATACCTTTGACTCCTCCAGGGCAGAATTCCGCAGCAGCCGTTGCAAAGGCAAGATCTGAATTTTCAAGATTCGGTACAGCAACCGCGATGCACATGCCTATTATCACTGTAGCTACAGCATAAAGGAATATGTACCCGGATGCCAGCAGCGTTCCTTTTTTAGCCACCTTAGAGCTTTTAGCGGTAAAAGCTTTCTGCCATACATCCTGCCCCACCAGAAATCCGGGCACAAGAAGGAATATATAAGCTATTATCCTCGACGGTCCAATGGATGTGACATCAAATGCCTCAGCAGGCAGACCTGCTTCCAGCGCTCCGAATCCGCCTATGTCTATAAGTCCTAATATCGGAAGTATTAAAATCACTCCCACAGTCATAACTATGAACTGAATTATATCTGTAAACGCTACGGCATACATTCCTCCTATGGTTATATAGGTCACGATAATCGCTCCGCCTATAATCATTGATACTGTAGGCGAAAGCCCCGTCATTATGCTGAGTACCGTACCTATGCTTACCACGTTCAGGACGGCAATCATAAAAAGATATATGAGCATTATAAGCGCGCTGACCGTTCTCGCGTAAGGACCGTAAAATATTCCAACAGCCTCGTTTGTACTGAGTATTCTCATATTTGACATCTTAGTGCGGAGAAGCCACGCAAGCAGAAATATACTTACAGCATACATTCCTCCTACCCATATTCCGGCTATACCGCTATCATACGCAAGGGTAGTGCCGCCTATCGTAAGTCCTCCTCCGATGACTACCGCCGACATCGCTGCCGTAAACATCGGAAGCGGCAGACTTCTTCCCGCAACAAGGAAATCTTCTTTTGACTTTGCTTTTTTCGAGGCAAAGATGCCTACGCCTATAACTACAACGAAATACGCTATGCAGACAATAACATCTATTACAGAAACCATAACCTTTCCTCCTCTCACATCTGATAAAAGAAAAAGCTATTTTCTTTTCCTTGCGACCATAGCTATAAAATCGTGGACAATGTTCGCCGCAAGAAACGCCGTGATTTGGGTCGGGTCGTACATAGGAGCGACTTCCACCAAGTCAAAGGCTGCAACATCGAGATCCTTTACTCCGTTTATCAGCTCCATCGTTTCATAACTGCTGAATCCTCCGATTTCAATCGTGCCTGTACCGGGAGCATATGCAGGGTCAACGAAATCTATATCGAAAGTGAGGAAAGTCTTTTTATCTCCTATTCTCTCTCTTATCCTGCGCGCAGTCTCTTCTATTCCTATCTTGTGCATTTCCTTGGCAGTGATGACCTCAAAGCCCAGATCCTCCGAATCTTTAAATCCTGTAGGCTCATACAGATTTCCTCTCATTCCCACCTGGATTGCATGATTCGTATCTATAAGACCTTCTTTCACAGCATAGTAAAACGGTGTGCCGTGACAGTAGTCCTTTCCGAAATACGAAGAAACCGTATCCGTATGAGAATCAAAATGAACAAAGCCGAGGGGCCCATACTTTTTAGCAGCAGCTCTGAGCTCTCCCAGAGTTATGGAATGATCTCCCCCGAGGCAGATAGGCACCGCTCCCGCATCCAGAACTTTCGAGCATTCTCTTTCGATTATCTCATAAGTATCCTCGATATATCCCGGTATTATATTCATATCACCCATATCGACTACATTGATATGCTCAAAGCTGTTTATTTCCATATCGATATTATAAGGTCTTACCGTAGTGGACATATCTCTTATCGCGGCGGGACCGAATCTCGCTCCTGTTCTGTAAGTCGTCGCTGTATCGAAGGGTACTCCCATGATGGCGACATCCACATCTTCAAGGTCTGTCACATGCGGTGTTCTCATAAATGTTTTAATACCGCAGAATCTCGGCGATACGAGCGCATCTGTGGGCATATAATTTTTTTTCATCATTTTACTCCTTTCAAAAACAAAATATCTTATATGCCTACATATAACGCAACAAGCATGCCAAAATTAAAACGTTGGAATTTCAACATTCCTATGAATATCTCGTCTCAAATAAAAAGTTTATCTGCATTTTTCAGCGATGCTTATATCAATATAAACCGCCTGTTTTCAATACTTATATATAAAAAATGCAGATCCGCATCCGAAAGCGATTCTGCATTTTTATTATATGTAATTTTATTTACCTGAATTTTATACCGTATTTATGAAGCTTTCTTCTCACCGTAGTGACATCTATGGCAAGTATTTCCGATAGTTCTTTCGGTGAACATCCTTCGGCAATCAGCTTTTCCAGTATTTCGCGCTCGTATGAATCCATGAGCGCCCTGTAAGTCATACCCCC
>JABLTT010027126.1_pt1 | contig 151973 bp, 126 predicted proteins | sample 7160061 | NCBI WGS metagenome assembly JABLTT01 (sample SAMN14651232, study PRJNA627086) | human gut metagenome | isolation source: feces | host: Homo sapiens | reverse complement strand
GGAGGCCAATATGGCTCTTATGATGGCTGTCACAGAGTATGACGGAAGCCAGGAGTGGCCGGTGATGATTTTCCAGTGAAATGTTCAGAGCCTTTGCCACTGTATCCAGCTTAAAACGGTTCAGATTCGGCAGAAGCAGTCTGGCTAAGGATACCGTATCCAGAACCGTGGGCTTAAAGGGAAGGCCCTGTTCCTCCGCATAATGGCTGATAAAGCCCACATCAAAGCCTGCATTGTGAGCTACCAGGGCGGAATCTCCTACAAATTCCAGAAACTGGGGTAAGATAACATCAATAGGCGGATAGGGAAGCACCATTGCATCATTGATGCCTGTGAGCTTTTCTATATCAAAGGGAATGGGAACATCCGGGTTTACAAAGGTGGAAAAGCGCTCTGTGATAGCTCCGTCCACTACCTTTACCGCCCCAATCTCAATGATCTTATTTTTCAGCGGGCTGAAACCGGTGGTTTCTATATCAAAAACCACATAGGAATCCTTAAAGCTTTGTCCTCTGGAATGTTCCACCAGCTGTTTTGTATCATCCACCAGATATCCTTCAACCCCATAGATGACCTTAAAGGGATCGCCTTTATCCAGAGCGTGATTTGCATCGGGAAATGCCTGAACACAGCCGTGGTCTGTTACTGCAATAGAGGTCATACCCCATTTTTTAGCCCGCTTAATAATATCCTTTACCTCAGAAACACCATCCATATCGCTCATCTTGGTATGACAGTGAAGCTCCACACGCTTTTCAATGCTGGTATCCATACGCTTGCTGGTAAAGTCCTCACCCTTTTTGATTCCCACAATAGAACCTAACGTCAGCTCGCCGTCAAATTTATCAATGGTGGTTACGCCTTTGATCTTAAGGAACATTCCCTTCTGTATTACATTTTTTACCTCGTCAAAAATCTCCGGACGGATGAACATTTTAGCTGTAATGGTATCTGTAAAATCCGTAATATCAAAGGTCAGGATAAATTTGCCGCTTCGAAGCTCCCGGCTTTCGCAGGTAAGCACCTGTCCTCTTAAGGTAACCTCTCCAATCTCACCGTCAATCGTTTCAATTTCCAGAAATTCATCTTCAAAATCACGGCCATAGAGCACATCGGGATTATTCGAACGCTTGACGGAAAACTTTTTATCCTCTCCAAAGCCATTATCCCAGCCCCAGCCCTTACGCCCCTTGTTTAACTGGGGACGTTTTTCCTTTCCGGGAGAGGTATTTCCGGTTCCGGTATTTCCAGCCCCTGCATTTCCCGCAGGAACAGCCTGAAGGGACGCTTCCTCTTCGCTTCCCACCTCTCCTGAGGCCGCCTGTGCCATGAGCATATCCCAGGGGGCGCCGTCCTGAGGAGCTTCCATCAAAGCATCCTGAGAGCCGGCCGTCTGCTTTAAAAGCTCTTTTCTCTCCAGGCCCTCTGCCAAACATCCTCCCATGGCTTCCAGCTCTTCCCTGTGGTTGCGCCAGTAGATGGCCTGTGCCTCCTTTTCGATCTTTAGCTCAAGCTGTTTTCTGCGCTCTCCACCGGAAGGGGAAATATAGGCAAAGCGCACCTCTACCGGAAGGCCGCAGCGCTCTGCAAAAACCTTTTCCAGTACCCGTTTTAACTCTCCGGTCCGGTCCCGGTTCACCATGGTATCCTCTACGGTCAGCACCATCAGATCCTCCTGTTCAAACCGGATCTGTGATTTTCTGAACATGGAATATTCGATGATGCTGTAATGCTTTAACTCCAAAAGCAGGCTGTCCTTATAGATCTTTAACAGCTTTTCCGGCGTATACTGGCCGGAAAGACGGTATTTTTCCTGGATCTTTACTGTTACCTGCTTGTCAGGAAAAAGCTGCTCCTTTATGCCCTTTTCCAGATCGTAAATATTCTGTTTGTGTATGAGCCGCGGGCTTTTTACATAAACGCGAATAGAGCTTCTATCTCTGGTAGAGGTGACCTTTTCTACCTCTGTCAGAGCTAAAAGCTCTCTAAGCGGCTCTGCAATATTCAGTGAAGGAAATACCTCCAGAAAATTCTTCGCCATAAAATTACTTCTTTCTTTCCGCTGCCATTGCTGTTAATTCCTCTTTCAGCACATCCAGCAGCTGTTCCTCCGGCACCTTTCGGACAATTTCGCCTTTTTTGATCAAAAGCCCCTCTCCGATTCCGCCTGCAATCCCGATATCTGCTTCTTTTGCCTCGCCGGGTCCATTTACCACACAGCCCATAACAGCAACCTTTACGCCATCCAGTCCCTCAAGACCGGTGACCATGGTTTCTACCCGGTTGGCCAGTCCGATCAGATCAATGCGAGTGCGGCCGCAGGTAGGACAGGAAACAACCTCTACTCCGCCTTTTCTTAAGCCCAGCGTCTTTAAAATCCGCCTGGCAGACTTGATTTCCTCCACCGGATCACCCGTAAGAGATACCCGGATCGTGTCTCCGATTCCCTGATACAGAATAATCCCCAGACCTACCGCGGATTTAATATTGCCGGACATAAGGGTTCCGGATTCTGTGATGCCTACATGGAGCGGATAACCGGTCTTTTTGGCAATCTCCTCATGGGCTTTCACGCACATCATTACGTCTGAGGATTTAATGCTGATCACCAGATGATCGTAATCCATATCTTCGATCATTTTCACCTTATCCAGCGCACTTTCTACGATTCCCTGTGCAGTCACGCCCCCGTACTTTACAATCAGATCCTTTTCCAGAGAACCGCTGTTTACGCCTACACGGATAGGGATCCGGCGTGCCTTTGCAGCATCCACCACCGCCTTCACGCGTTCCCTGCTTCCGATATTCCCGGGATTGATACGGATCTTATCCGCTCCGTTTTCTATGGCTGCCACCGCAAGGCGATAATCAAAATGGATATCTGCCACCAGGGGAATGTGGATCTCCTTTTTTATCCGTTTCAGAGCCTCTGCCGCCTCCATCGTTGGAACAGCCACCCGGATAATCTCGCATCCGGCCTCCTCCAGCTTAAGGATCTGAGCCACTGTAGCAGCCACATCCTCTGTTTTTGTATTGCACATGGACTGGATCAGTACCGGATTTCCTCCTCCGATCACCCGGTCTCCGATCCGAATCACCCGTGTATCGTTTCTTGTCATCTTACGTTTCCTCCTGTTAAAACAGCTTTCTCACATCGTTAAACAGAATAAATACCATAAACGCCAGTAAAAGCGCCATTCCCGCTGTATGGATCATGGCCTCCTTTTCCTGGTCAACAGGCTTTCCTCGAAGAGCCTCCAAAAACAGGAAAAACAGCCTTCCGCCGTCCAGGGCCGGAAAAGGGATCAGGTTCATCACGCCCAGATTGGCGCTTAAAAGAACGCCGAAATTTACCAGAGTCATCGCCACAGCCCCGGCTCCCGCCTGTGACGCCTCATCCACTGTCTGATCGATGGTGCTTACGATTCCAACCGGGCCGCTGATATCATCAACCGATACGGCCCCGTGAAACATCATATAAAAAGTATCAAATACATATCGGATCCAGAACTGTACCTCATATACTGACTGGCGCATCAGCTCCAAAAGCGTATCTGCCGGTTCAATCCCAGGCTGAAACTGTACGCCAATGAGCTGCTGTCCATTTTCTGTAAGCACAGGCATCACAGAAGCACTCAGTTTTTCCTTTTTTTTATCTTCTCCTTCCCTCTTCCAGGTAAGCTTAAGCTCCTTTCCCGGATGAGTAAACACATAGGTTGTAAAATCCCGGTAGGAATGGATGGAACGGCCATTGACATGGGTAATCACATCTCCGGGTAAAAGACCGGCCTCCTTTGCAGGAAAGCCCTCCTCTACTCCCAAAACCTCAGGAACCGTATAGCCGCCGGAAACGCCCACCAAGATCATTGCCAGAAAAAATGCCAGTATAAAATTAAATACAGGTCCTCCGGCCACGACGGCAATTCTGGCCCAGACCGATTTATTTCCAAAGGCGCTCTCCTCATCCGCTTCCTCATCTTCTCCCAGCATGGCGCAGGAACCGCCAAAGGGAAAGGCTTTGATGGAATACCTGGTTCCCCCCATCTCCACGCTGAACAGTCTGGGTCCCATACCCAGAGAAAACTCCACTACCCCAATCCCGCAGGACTTTGCCATCAGAAAATGGCCCAGCTCATGGATCAGAATAATGGCCCCCAGAATCAGGATTGATAAAATGATATTCATCCGGCTAAATGCGTTCCTTTCTTAATGTCTCTCTGATAAAGTCATATGCCTCCTGCTCCGCTGCCAGAATCTGATCTACATTCGGAGCCGCTTCCCTCTTATGGTTTTCCATCGCTCCCTGGATCAAATCTGTGATGGCTAGATAGGAGATTTTTTTCTCCAGAAACAATGAAACTGCCCGTTCATTGGCCGCGTTAAACACTGTAGGCAGGGAGCCTCCGGCTTTTCCGGCCTCGTAGGCCAGCTTTAAGCCCCGGAAAGTTTCCATATCCGGCTCATCAAACGTAATCTCTTTTAACTTTGTAAAATCCAGACGATCTCCCGGAAGGAAACGGCGCTCCGGGTAGTAAAGAGCGTACTGAATGGGCAGCTTCATATCCGGTGTGCCAAGCTGTGCGATCACGGCTCCATCCTCATATTCAATCATGGAGTGTATCACGCTGGCAGGCTGGATCACTACCTGAACCTGATCCATATCCACACCAAAGAGCCAGTGGGCCTCCATGACCTCCAGTCCCTTATTTACCATAGTAGAAGAATCAATGGTAATCTTGCGCCCCATGGACCAGTTGGGATGCTTTAAGGCATCCTCCGGCTGTACACCGGCCAGCTGCTCTCTGGTACGGCCTCTGAACGGGCCTCCGGAAGCCGTCAGAAGAATCTTGTGGATACGATTCTCTCCTGCTCCCTGAAGGCACTGGAAAATAGCAGAATGTTCCGAATCTACAGGAAGAATCTTTACTCCCTTTTCCTTTGCCAGAGGCATAATGATATGACCTGCCGTCACAAGGGTTTCCTTATTTGCCAGAGCAATATCCTTTCCCGCCTCCATGGCTGCTATGGTAGGGCGGATACCGATCATGCCTACTACAGCAGTCACCACAATCTGAGCCTCCGGCTCGCAGGCTGCCTCCATCAGGCCTCCCATCCCGCTTACCACCTTCACATCCAGATCCCCGATCCGGCTTTTAAGTTCTCTGGCAGCCTCTTCTTTCCAGAGGCAGGCGATTTTGGGATGAAATTCCCGTACCTGCTTTTCCAAAAGCTCCACATTGGAGCCTGCCGCCAGCGCCGTAATCCGGATGTCCTGATTGTATCTTGCAATTTCCAGTGTCTGAGTGCCGATGGAACCCGTAGAACCCAGAACTGAGATCTTCTTTATCATAACTTATATTCTCCTCATTTTACGAAAATACACATTTTTCACAAAACCGTTTATCCTAAAAAGGTAAGAACAAAATAAATCGCCGGAGCGGTAAAGATCATACTGTCAAACCGGTCGAGAATCCCTCCGTGCCCCGGTATGAGATGACCGTAGTCTTTCACTTTGTGATTACGTTTAATGGCAGATGCCGCCAGATCTCCGATCTGGGAAATAACAGCCGCAATGGCACAGGCTGCGGTACAGGCGATCAGGGGATCTTCGATCCCATGCATTCTGGAACCAAAAATCCATGCATAGATGAGACCCAAAATCGCAGAACCAAGAGTACCGCCTACTGCCCCCTCTATGGATTTTTTGGGGCTTAACACAGGAGCCAGCTTATGTTTTCCAAGAAGCATCCCACTGCAGTAAGCGCAGGTATCACAGCCCCAGGAGCTTAAAAAGATCAGCCATACCAGATAAACCCCGTCCTGCATTTCCCTGGTCTGATACAAAAAGGAAAGCATCACCGGAACATAGCATACGCCGAAAAAAGCCCCTGTAATCTCTTCTGTCTTATACTTTGGAAAGGTAAATACATAAAGAGCCATTAGCACCATCAGACAGAGGATAATCATAAGGTTCAGATACTCATGGCCTTCCCACCACAAAATCCCATAGTAAGAAAGGGCCGTAATATAACCCACTGCACCCACCGAACGCTTCTCAATCCCCAAAACGCGATACAACTCAAAAAGGCCCACAAGTGAAATAAGGGCCGTGACTCCAAACAGGATCAGTCCTCCCTTTCCCACAAAAAGGACTGCCAGAAGCACCAGTATAATTCCGCTTATCAGTCGTGTGGTAAACATGGACTTCTGTCTCCTTCCTACTTTACTCCGCCGAACCGCCGGTCTCTTTTATTATACTGCAGGATTGCCTTTTCCAGCTCTTCCTGGCTGAAATCAGGCCACAGACAGTCTGTTACGTAAAGCTCCGTATAAGCCAGCTGCCATAAAAGGTAATTAGACAGGCGCAGTTCACCGCTGGTACGGATCAAAAGATCCGGATCCGGGATTCCCGCCGTATCCAGATAAGCGGCAAATACATCCTCTGTCACGGCGTCCGGATCCAGCGCTCCTCTGGCGGCGTCAGCGGCCAGTTTTGCAGCTGCTCTGCGGATCTCATCCCTGCCGCCGTAATTTACCGCGATCACAAACGTAAGGCCAGTATTGTCCTTTGTCTCATTTTCCAGACGGTTGATGCCTGCAATGATATCCTTTGCAAAGCGGGACCGGTCTCCGATCATCTTTACCCGGACATTATTTGCAGAGGCAATTTTTAACAGGCGCACCATGTAATAGCGGAACAACTGCATCAGGGCTCCTACCTCATCCTCGGAGCGCTTCCAGTTTTCCGTGGAAAATCCATAAACCGTCAGATAACGGATGCCCATTCTGGCTGCAATCTCCACCGTTTTCTCTACCGTAACGCAGCCCTCCTTATGTCCCATGGTTCTGGGAAGCCCTCTTTTTTTAGCCCACCGTCCGTTTCCGTCTAAAATCAGGGCCACATGGGCCGGTATTACTGCATTTGTATCTAAAGCCATTCTTTCTCCGCCTTTCTCTCCAGGAATATTTCTGAATAGATGAAAAGGCAGGAGTCGCTCCTGCCTCCACATATGGGAAGTATCCCTTTCACGGCCTTAAACGGTCATGATTTCCTTTGTCTTTTCTTCTACCAGCTTATCTACGCGCTCAACCATCTTATCGGTAAGCTTCTGCATCTTCTCTGTGGTCTCTGCCAGTTCGTCCTCGGACATATCTCCTGCTTTTTCTGCCTTTTTGAATGCGTCATTTGCATCCCGGCGGATGTTGCGGATGGCAACCTTTGCTCCGTCACCCTTTTTCTTTACATCCTTGGCAACCTCTTTTCTGCGATCCTCTGTCATCTCAGGGAAGACTAAGCGGATGCAGTTTCCGTCATTAGTTGGGTTAATGCCCAGCTCAGAGGTAAGGATCGCCTTTTCGATGGCCTTTAACAGGCTCTTCTCCCATGGCTGGATTACGATCATGCGGGCCTCGGGAACAGATACATTGCCCACCTGCTGAATCGGGGTCGGAGTGCCGTAATAGTCAACTCTGATCTTGTCAAGAACATGGGGATTGGCACGGCCTGCGCGGATGGCAGCGTAATCAGATACCAGTACATCCAGTGTCTTGTTCATCTTATCCTCATAAAACTTTAAATCTTCCATATGTCCTCCTGTAATGCGGGCCTGTCGGCCTGATTTTATAAAATTCATATCCGGCGGTGCCTGCGTCCTTCCGGAAACTATGCGGTAACGATGGTTCCGTTAATCCGGCCCTGCATGGCGTTTGCAATGCCGTCTGGTTCATTTAAGCTGAATACGGCCATGGGCATCTTATGCTCCATGCACATGATGGAAGCAGTCAGATCTACCACTGCCAGCTGCTTATCGATAACCTCCTGAATGGAAATGGTATCGTACTTTTTCGCTTCAGGATTCAGCTTGGGATCGCTGTCGTATACGCCGTCAATGGCCTTTGCCAGCAGAATGCAGTCTGCATCCATCTCAATGGCCCGCAGAGCAATTCCCGTATCCGTAGAAAAGTACGGATGACCGGTTCCGCCTGCAAAAAATACCACCATTCCCCGTTCAAAGCACTTATTTGCACGATCCTTTGAAAACAGCTTTGTCATGGAGCCGCACTCAAAGGGCGTTAAGATCTGGGTTTTCATCCCTGCATTGCGGAAAATCTCAGATACATAAATGCAGTTCATAATCGTAGCCAGCATACCGATCTGATCCGCTTTTGTACGGTCAATGGCCTCACTGGTGCGGCCTCTCCAGAAGTTTCCGCCCCCGATCACGACGCCTACCTGGACGCCTGCATCTACAGAAAGCTTTACCTGTCTGGCAACTTCTTTTACCGTGTCCTCATCAAACCCGGTCTTTTTCGGTCCGGCAAGCGCCTCGCCGCTTAATTTTAAAAATACTCGATTCATTTTCATGGGTGAATCTCTCCTTTGTTCACTTATCACCTGACGGCCGAAAATGGCGGCAGCTGATACTCTGACAACAGTATACCATACTCCGGTCCATTTGCAAAGAAAAAGGAAACAACTTTTATATTTTTCAGCATTTTTGAATTAAAATGGTTTAAAAAAAATAAAAAAGGAACAAAAGGCACTGAGGAGATTGTCTGGGCACAGGAGGCGCGTTCTTTTACGCTTCCCTCCAAAGGCGTAGTGATGAAGGTCTATCTTCAGAATTTTAAAAGCCTTAATAAATCATTTGGCTATGATTACTACGAAGAGCTTCTTTCCCAGATTACAGCTTATCTGAATGAAGCTGCTCATAGAAATGTGTTCCGCTATATCGGCATAGAATTTATGATCGTGCTGGAGGGCGCCAGGGAGGGACAGGCCTGCGACCTTGCTGCCCAAATCCTGGAACGTTTTGAACACATCTGGACTGTATGGGAGCTTGACTGTGTCTGCTCCGCCCAGATCGGCATCTGCTCCTGTCCTGCCTATGGAGAAGATATGACCTCGGTCCTGAAAAATCTCGACGCTGCCGTATCTGCCGCTGGTGAATACGGTCCAAACCAGTATGCTGTCTTTGACTCCAAGCTTCACGAACAGGTTCTGCGCAGCCATCGCCGGAGGCCTGATCCAGATTGCAAAGAATTTAAACATCCATACCATCGCAGAGGGTGTGGAAACAGAAAATCAGCTCAATACCTTAAACGGCTATGAATGTGAGTACCAGCGGGCTTCTACTACGCTCCTACCATGGAAAAGGAAACCCTCATTAAGGTTCTCGGCTGTACACTGGAGGAATCACGGATTACTGTGGAAGAAGAAAAGAAAAAGATGGCGCGCTGACGCGCATTTATAAAAGGAAGAGGCCTGGTTTCAGACCCCTTCCTTTAATTTTGCCAGGATCCGGTGGGCGTCGGAGGTTTCCTCCATCCCGCACAGATCATAAATTTTTGCTGTAAGCTCCGGGTCATTTCCTGTATTTTTAACAACCCAGGCTCTGGAAGCATCTGCCTGATAAAGACGCAGGATCTTTGCGATCAAAAACAGCATTTCCTTATCCTTTTTCTCCTGCATATGACGCTTCTGTTGACGTTCATACCTGTTTTTCTTCGGTTTTTCCCGTTTTGCGATGGCATCCTCGGGAGTTCCGTAGCCCTTTTCCAGCCATATGGTTTCCAGCGTATAGGCTCCGTTTTCTATGGTCATCACCGCCATGGAAAGGGGCAGGGTACCCCGTTTATAGCCGCAGCTTCCTGGATTGAGCCAGAGCCGTCCATTTATCTCCTGCTGCTGATACATATGGGAATGGCCAAAAACAACCACCTGAGCGTCTCCCAGACTGCCTGGAATCTGTGTTCTTTCGTGGGCCATGATGAATTTTACGCCTTCGATCTCAAAACGCTTAATCCCCGGAAGGCCTCCGGACCAGCCGCGGTCGTTGTTCCCCCTCACCGCAAAAAGGGGCTGGTTTACCTCCAGCTTGTGATAAAGCATCTGCGTATCAAAATCTCCTGCATGTACGATCACATCGCAGGTCTCCAAAATCCGTTCCACTTCCGGCCTTAAAACGCCGTGGGTATCTGATATAATAGCCGCCCGTATGGGTCCCCGTTCCATTTGTCTCCTCCTTTAGGGCTGTGTCGGCCCACGATTTATGATTATAAAGGAAATCTTCCCTTTTTTCAATGAAGGGATAACAAAAAACAGTACATTTTCTGACGATTTTGTGAACTTTATTGTATGGAACTTTTCTATATGATACAATAGACCTGTAAATTTCAAAAAATTACCAGAAGGAGAACCTTTGATCATGAAAAAATACAAGTCATTCATTCCTACCCTCGGAGCAGCTCTGCTTCTCTCTTTGGGTTCTGCATTCTGCGCTCAAGCAGCGGATATCGGCTGGGTCATGGAAGACGGCACCTGGCGTTATAAGGATGCTTCCGGAAACTATGTGACAAATACCTGGAAAACCTCCGGCGACTCTTCCTTTTATCTGGGGAGCGACGGAAAGATGACTGTGAACCAGTGGATTGACGATGAATACTATGTAAATGATTCCGGCGCCATGGTCAAAAATTCCTGGATCCACATCACCGAGGAGGGCGGCTCAAAGCCTGCGGGCTGGTACTATACCGATTCTAAGGGAAAGCTTGAGCGTGACGGCTGGGAAACCATTGGAACGTATAAATATGCCTTTGACAGCGACGGCCGGATGCGTACGGGCTGGTTTTTTGATGGGGATGATATCTACTATCTGGGCGGCGAGGACCAGGGCTATGCAAAAACCGGCTGGCAGTGCCTGGATTACGATGAGGAGGACAAGCCCGAAGACGGCGTCATTTCTGAAGCGCGCAGCTCGGCCTCTGATTCCTCCAAATGGTTTTACTTCCAGTCCAACGGCAAGGCAAAGCGGGCAGATGACCGCACATATTCGGTAGAAACCATCAATGATAAAAAATATTATTTTAATGAGGACGGCGTTATGATGACAGGCTGGATTGCTGCTGAGGAGGAAGCCGAGGCAGGAGATACGACCGGGATCAGCCGTTTTGTCTATCTGGGCGATGAAAATGACGGTACCATGGCAAGAGATACCTGGCTGGAGCTAACGGAGCATCCTGCAAGCTGCGATGACAAGGATGAACTTGCAGAAGGAGATACGGACGAAATGCCAGAAGACGGGGATTCCAACTGGTACTATTTTGAAAGCGACGGAACGCCGGCCTATTTAAACGCAAAAGCCTCCAGCATGAGCCGGGCCACTACAAAGGTGAATGGTAACTCCTATTTCTTTAACCCTTATGGCGTGCGCCAGTCCGGTATGATCCGCATGGTAAACCAGTCCGGTGAAGAAATGGTAGGCTATTTCGGAGACAGTAACTCCGACGGAAAAATGGCAACCGGAAAAAAAACCAATCTGAATGTAGACGGCGACAGCGGCACCTATTACTTTGCTGACTCCGGTTCTGATAAGGGAGCCGGTCTAAATGGCACCAAAGACGGCTATCTTTACTATCAGGGACGGCTGGTAGAGGCCGAGGACGGCTCTGATTTTGAGGTCTTTGAGGTAAAAAACCGCCTGTACCTTGTAAATGAATCGGGAAAGGTTCAGACGGACAGCAAGAACTATAAGGTAGACGGTTCCTATATGTATAAAATTTCAGGCGGCACCATCTACTATATTGATGATGATAAGAATGTAGAAGGAAAGGTAGAAGCATCCGATGCCTCTACCCTTCCGGAAGTGATTTATGATAAGGAATACGTTTTAAACGGAAACTAATACCAGTATACCTTCCAGTCGGCGGTCAGACGGGTGAGGGCTTCCATGAAGAAATAATCTCCCCATGTATTGCACTCATCCACACCCCGGTTGGTACAGGGATTTCCCTTGCTGGCTCTGGCATAGGTTCCGTGAAGAAGAAGGCCGTTTGACTCACTGTGATCCTTTACGGCGCAGTGATCGCAAAGGGCCTTTATCAGTTTTTCTGCCAGGGCTGTATATTTTTTTGCCTCCTCGGGTTCCAAATATTTTGCCATCTCCAGCATACCGCAGGCTGCGATTGCTGCTGAGGAGGAATCCCTGGGTTCTGTGCTGCCGTCATCAAAATCAAAATCCCAGTAGGGAATCAGATCAGAGGGAAGATGCGTTACAAAGTAGTCTGTAACCTTCTTAAAAATATCAATATATGCAGGATCCTTTAAGAAATGATAGCTTAAAGCGCTGCCGTAAATTCCCCAGGCCTGTCCTCTGCTCCATGCGGAACCATCGCGGTTGCCCTGATGGGTCACCCCCTTTACAGGCTCTCCCGTCTCAGGATCAAAGAAATAGGTATGGTAGGTGGAATGATCCGGACGGATCACACAGTTCATGGCTGTGAGAATATGAGCCGTAGCCTTTTCTCTGTAATTTGGATCTCCTGTCACCTCACTGGCCCAAAACAGCAAAGGCATATTTAAAAGACAGTCAATGATCAGACGGTAATTGTCCTTTGCTCCCAGTTCACCCCAGGCCTGAAAGAACCTTCCTTTTTCCTGAAACCGTTCCATCAGATTATCCGCTGCCATAAGGGCGGCTTTTTTTGCAGTTTCATCACCGGTAAGCCGGTAGGCCGCCACACATGACGGAGTGTAGAGAAATCCCATATCGTGGTTATCTACGTCCACACGCTCTGTAATCCTCTTTAAAAAAGACTCTGCCTGAAGCAGCCCCGCTTTTTTCAGGTTCTCATCCTTTGTGCGCTCATAAGCCAGCCAGATTTCTCCGGTCCAAAAGCCGGTGGTCCATTCTCTGTTTTCCGTCTGCGGATAAAAATTCCCCTCACTGTTGGAATCGGGAAAATATTCTGTAAATTCCGGAAGGTTCTCCTGTACCAGTTTCACTGCCCGGGCCAGAAAATCTTCTGCTTCCCGGCCTGTAATTCTTTCATATTGTTCTAAGCGTTCCGCTGTCTGCATAATTTTTCTCCATTTGTTATATGATTCTGCTGCCAATCGGGCAGGTTTACCAGGAAAGAACCGTCATTTCAGGTCCCGGCTGGCTTTCCTCACAGATCATCACCCGGCCCAGACCGTAGTGTCCGTCTGCTCCGATATATTCCATATCAGCGCCAGTCTCCCGGTGATTGAATACCGCCAGATAGGAATGGTCTCCCATTCGGATCCGAAGGGCCTGAGCATCCTGATCCTTTAACACCTCTCCTGTCACCGGAACGGTCACCGGAACCAGGCTGGCGTCTGCTGTATTGTCATTAAAAATGACTGTGACCAGAGTGCCCGGAAGAGCTATCTTTTTTCGGATGCAGATCCAGGGACATTCCGTAAGCTGGTTATAGTGGAAGGATACCGGCCCCTGCTCCATAGAGATTTCTGCTCCCGGCGTCAGAACCAGCGCCTTTGCTCCTGTTTTGATTCCCTGATAGGAAAATCCCAAGCCAGATGCCTGGTTTTCCTTTGTAAGCACCGTCTGTCCGGCAGGATTTAAGTGAAAGTGCTGACTGCACACATGCTCCCCAGAACCGTAAAAACTGTCTGCGATTATCTGAATCTTTGTACCGATTGACAGAACTTTTCGGCATACATAGACTCCCGCATCCATATACCCCAGATGGGCTCCCTCAAGCAGTGTATATGGCCCTTTCTGCACCACTCTCATTCCGGCATAAGCTGCGGCATTTCTTACATTCCATGAGCCGGTACACTCTGTATATTCTCTGCCATCTGCCATAGGAACATTGTGAGCCTTTGCAGACTTTAATGTCCTGCGCAGCGTTCCATCCACATAGGTATAACGTCCTGTATCAATCAGCACGTCCTCTCCCTCATAAGACAGATCCAGATGGAGCTTGTCAAAATGGCCGTGACCGCCTCCCAGGCTTCCGCACATGAAATGAAGATAATCTGCCTTCTGATCCCATCCAGAACGCAGAACGGCCTGTCCGCTGGCCTCCAGAGAAACCAGCTCGTTTTGGGGAGTTTCCTTTGTCATCTGTTCATAGCCGATCACGGCCTCCATTCCCATTTCCCAGGCGCTTTCAAAATCCAGACAGTCATAACCTCCAAAGCGAAGAAGCGGATCCTTAAGCAGCCATGCGGCTGGTGTAAGCACATCCCGAAGGTCTGTCCGGTCGCTGTCCCCGTTTGCAGGCTGGGTATGATCCGGCTTGCTCCACAAAAAATCTGCCATAGCCATAGCTCTGGCCGCCTTTTCAATATCCTCCGGCACCGGAATCTCATACAGCTCTGCGACCCTTAAAACCTCCAGAATACAACGCAGAACCTCATTATGGTACATGGGAGACTGTTCCCAGTGGACTCCGTCGTCCATTACCTGAATTGCCAGCTCCCACTTAAGCCTTTTTAACGCCTCTTCGATATAAAGAGCGCCTTTTTTCCGGCTGCTTTCCTCAATCGCCCATTCCTTTTTTAAAAGGAAGGATCCGATACAGAAAAGTCCGTGATTTTCCAAAACGCCCCAGTTGCTCTTATCACTGAACGGAACCCGACAGTTAAAAAGATATTCCCCATGAAGGAGCAGGCCCTTTATAAAGGCCTGTTTCTCCTCATCTCCCATATGGGGACTGGATTCAAAATACTCAATGGCTTTGCACCAGTTTTCTCCGCGGATGCCGGCTTCAATGGTTCTCCAGGTAGTCTTTTTTGCAGCCTCTGTAATCGGATTTTCCAAAATCCAGGATAAAAGCTGCTCCTTAAAGCAGGCTGCATAGTCTTCATTTCCTGTAAGAGCATATGCCTGACCCATACAAATCCAATAGCGGTGGCGGTTAAACTGATAGATAAACTCAGGATCGCCTCCCGGCATATACTGCCAGTCAATTTTATCTGTAAAAATAACGGGCTCTGTGGTCTGCTCCATATCCCAGGGCAGATCAAAGAGGAATTTTCGGTTTAAAACATCCTCTGCGGTCTGTATACTGTGGCTACACTGATCGGCCCAGCGGCTCTTACAGTATCCGGCCTGCTCCTTCATCACTTCTCTGGTCATAGGATCACCCCTTTACGCCGCCGGCTGTAATGCCTTCCACGAACCACTTCTGGCATACCATAAATACAATGAGCACAGGGATCAGAGAGCAGACCGAAGCAGCCATGATCAGTGCATAATCTGCGCCGTACTGGGAAATAAACATACGGATACCTAACTGGATGGTCTTTAACTCTGTACTGTTTAAATAGATCAAGGGACCCATAAAGTCATTCCAGATATTTACAAATGTAAAAATAACCAGGGTTGCAATTCCGGGCTTTACCAGAGGAAGTGCTACTCTTGCAAAGATTCCGTATTCGTTTAAGCCGTCAATTCTGGCTGCCTCCAAAAGCTCATTTGGTACGCCGATCATAAACTGACGGATCAGGAATACGCCAAAGCCTGAGAATGCCTGCATCAGGATCAGTCCCAGATGGGAGTCGGTCAGATGCATACGGGAAATCAGTGCAAACTGCGTTACCATGTATGCCTGCCAGGGTACTGCAAAGGTGGTAACAGAAATTAAAAACAGGGTATCTCTTCCCTTAAACTGAACCTTTGAAAAGCCGTAGGCTGCAAAGCAGCTGGTGAGAACCTGAACGGCTGTGGTGCAGATGGCAATTTTAAATGTATTTTTAAAGAAGGTAAGAAGCGGGATCTTCTCCCAGATGGTCTGATAGTTGACCCACTGAAATTCCTTGGGGAACAGACGCATGGGGATGCTGAACACCTCATTGCTGGTCTTTACAGATGCAAGGAGCATCCATCCGAACGGTATTACCACTAAAATGGCAAGTACAGTCAGAAGACCATAGATAAATATGCGGTTAACGGTTTTTCTTGTTTCCATGATCCTTCCTCCTTATACATAATCGGTGAATTTCTTTTCACCCTGGAACTGCACCAGCGTAACTACCAGAACAACAGCAAACAGCACAAGAGCGCTGGCGCTGGCATAACCGAACTTAAAGTCAACAAAGGCTGCATTGTAGATATGGTTTACAAGCACATTGGTTGCGCGTCCGGGACCTCCGCCTGTCATAACATAGATCAGGTCAAATACCTTAAAGCACTGGATAGTCATCATAATGATAACAAAGAAAGTCGTTGGCTTTAACATGGGAAGGGTAATATAGCGGAACTTCTTAAGGCCGGTTGCTCCGTCAATGCTGGCTGCCTCATAAAGATCTCCGGAAATGCCCTGAAGAGCGGCCAGATAAACGACCATGTAATAGCCCATGTATTTCCACACACTGACGATAATAATAACGGACATGGCCCAGTCAGTAGAAGCGCACCATTTCGGCGGATTGGCAATCCCAATCCATTTTAAAAATTCATTGATCGGTCCAAACTCCGGCTGGAACAGCATATTCCAGACCGCACCTACAGCCACCAAAGACGCCACATAAGGGAAAAAGAAGGCAGTACGGTAAATCACAATCCCCTTGATCTTGGAATTTAACAGAATCGCAATGAGAAGAGCCGCCACCATGGTAAGGGGTACGGTAAATACGGCGTAATAAATCGTATTTTTAAACGAAATAATAAAACTGCTGTCATGAAACAGCTTTACAAAGTTTTGAAGTCCTACAAATTCCATTGGAGCAGAAGAACCATCCCATTTCATCACACAGAGAACGAACGTAAAGATCACCGGAAGGAAAATAAAGAGAAAATATCCGATAAAATTGGGGAGGATAAAAGAATATCCGATCAGGTTCCTCTTTAATATTTTTTTCTGTTTTTGTGTCATTTTTTCTCACCTATCCTTATATAAGGGTACAAAAAGAGCGTCCAACTTTCGCTGAAGACTGAAATCAGACGCTCTTACGTTTTGTATTATGGCTTTGGATCCAAAATGAGGATTAGTCCTCTCTTGCTTCCTTTGCTCTCTGGTTCATGTTTGCAATACCTGTATCAATATCCTCTTCACCGATCATGATCAGGTCATGCTCTTCCTCAAGAACCTTTCTTACTGCTGCCATCTTGGCATCGATCGGACGGTCAAGTACCCAGCTTGTGATATTTAAAGCATCGGTTCCATCCTCAGGGAAACCGGGAATTGCTGCCAGCTTCTCATTAATCGCATCGGTAGATGCTGCAGGGAAAATACCGTTGTCAGCCAGAGCCATTGCGCCCTCCTCACCGGTTGCAAATTTTACAAACTCCCATGCAAGATCCGGATCATCTGACTTTGCGTTGATAGCAACGGGTGTAGTAGAACCTACGGTAGCTCCTGCCTCTACGCCTTCCGGATGAGGGATGGTGGTTACGCCCCAGTTAAAGTCGAACTTTCCTGCCTCTTTATCCTGGATCAGAGTACCGATAAACCAGGAACCCATAGGAAGCATTGCGCACTGCTGCTGCTCAAATACGCTGATATAATGGATGCTTCCTGTCTTTAAGTTCGCATAGGACTGCATAATGCCTTCATCCTGCATCCGTACGGCCTGCTCATAAGCCGGCTTCATGAAGCTGTAATCCTCGCTCATCAGAGTGTTCTTTCCATCCTGTACGGCCCAGTTGGAAACAAGTGCCTGCCAGGTATGGTTGTGAGTTCCGTATACCTTGCTGCTGCCCTCTCCGCTTGTCATCTGCTTTGCCAGTTCTTCATACTCATCCCAGGTCATATCAGCGGATGGATACCCAACGCCTGCCTTATCAAAAAGATCCTTGTTGTAGAACAGCATATACCAGTCTTTACGGAATGGAAGGGTGTAATTGCTTCCGTCCATCTGAAGCTGCTCTGCTACACCCTGGTACATTCCAAGATCAATGGCATCCTTCTTAATGTACTCATCCAGATTTAAGATCTGTCCCTTTTCCTTCATGGATACCTGATTCTCTGTATCCTTTACAAAGATAACATCCGGCTCGGAATCGCCGCCTGCCAGCATAACCGTTACCTTGTTGTTATACTCACTTGACGGAGCATCAATAAACTCGATGGTCACATCCGGATTGGCTGCCATAAATGCCTCTGCCACTGCGGTGAACTGAGGAGTTGCGTCATTATCCCATACGGAAATGCTTAAGGTCTTCTTCCCGTCGGAAGCCCCCTCTTCTTTTTTCTCCTCCTTGCTCTCTCCTGCCGCTGTGGTATCTGCTGCCTTGGAATCAGTGGTGGATGAGCTGCTGCCGCATCCTGCTGCCATAGAAGCTGTCATAGCGGTTACCAGTGTAAGCGTTGCTGCCTTTTTTAATCTCATTGTAAAGCCCTCCTTAAAATAATACCTCTTTGCTTTCTGTGTATACTATAACAAAAACAGCTTGCAAAGCCCATTAAACAAATAAAGACTTTTTATAAAAATTTCAGGACAGGCCTATTTCTTTTTATACTTTTTTTATATTATTGCACTTTTTTACACTTTTTCCCTTTTACACCTCATGGCCGGCCTTAAAACATTCCGCTTCATATTCCTTTGGAGAGAGACCGGCGATCTTTTTAAATACCTTACTGAAATAAAAAGGCGTATCAAAGCCCAGCATATCGGAAATCTCATACATCATATATTGATGGCCGGCAATCAGTTCCTTGGCCTTTTCAATCTTTACGGCTGACACGAATCCTGTAAAGGATTCCCCTGTCTGCTTTTTAAAAGCCGTACTTAAATACCCCTGGCTGATCCCCAGGGCTTCGGCTGTCTGTCCCAGAGTGATCCGTTCCTTATAATGGGTCATCACATAATCCCGAACCATTTCCGCAATCTTATCCGTGCGGCTGTCTCTTCTCCGGTCCAGAATAACAGATATAGAAGCCTCAAACCAGCGGATCCATTTCAAAATCTGTTCCAGTGTACCAAAACGCCCCAGCTTTTCCATAATGTTGACCTCGTAAGGAAAACCGCCTTCTTCATCATCCTCGAAAAAAGATGCTATAAAAAAATACAGATTGGCACAGGCATTCACAGCCTGTTCCCTTGAAGGGTGATATTCCTCCAAAAGCTGCGTCAGCTGGCCGATCACCTGCCTTAAGCGGCTACTGTCATTTAAGGCGATCGCCTGGGACAGATCCTTTTTCAGAAGGCCGATATGAAAGCTTCCCGGGTGGCCCGCATCTGTTTCACACTGTCTGGAATAAAAGACTACCGGATCTCCGGAATGGCCGAAATAATAGCTGGTAGCGCTCATGGCCTCATAGAGCAGGGCCGGAAATTCACGCAGGCTCTCCTTTCTGGTGCTGACTGCCACTGATACCGGCACCTCAAAGTAATCCTTTACCACAGACCGGATTTTTTCGCCCAGACTTCGGATGACCGTCTGATAATTTTCCACTCCTGCAGCAGACAGTACAAGCACCAGACTGTCCAGCTCCCGGCACACCAGACAGCTGCTGTCAAAATATCCTCCTGTCATCTGACCGATAATATTTTCTGCAAAGGAAATCACTTTTTTCTGGTCTTCGCGGGTAAATCCCTCCGAAAAGCCCTCAAACCCGTAATTGAAACTGATAATCACAAGCACCGGCTCCTTAAGTGTCTCCTCTGCCTCTTTAAACCCTTCCTCTGGCTCGTCTCCGACCAGAAGCTGCTCTATCAAACGGCGGATCCGGTCTGCTTTGGAGGGAAAGCCCGGGGACGCTTTTTCATTTGCAAGCCGTGTCAGCTCGCAGCGCTCTTTTGCAAGCTTTAAAGCCTCTGAAAGTTTCTCCTCTGTCAGTTCCATTTTTACCAGATATTCTACGGCTCCTAAAGACAGCGCCTGACGAGCCAGGTTAAATTCCTCCAGATTGGTGAGAATGATAAAAACAATATCATCCCAGCCCCGTTCCTTTACAGCCTTCATAAAGGAGATTCCATCCATTCCCGGCATCTTAATATCTGTGATCACAATATCCGGTCTCTGTTCCTCCATCAGCTTTAAAGCCTGCTGTCCGTTCCCTGCCTTTCCGACGATCACACACTCCTGCTTTTCCCAGTCTAAAAGAGAGGCGATTCCTGCAAGAATCAGCGGCTCATCATCCACAATCATAATCTGATACATTCCTCTTCCCCCTGTTGCATTTATATTTTAAAATTCCAGCGGCATGGTAACGGTAATTTCCGTAAATTCCCCTTCTGCGCTGTCAATCATCAGGCCATAGGACGCCCCATAATTTAACTTGATCCGGCGGTCTACATTGGGAAGACCGATCCCGCTCATGGAATTTCCCTTTACCTTTTCTGTATTCTCAAGAAGTGTTTTTAACCGTTCCTTTGGAATCCCCACACCGTTATCCCGCACGGTAAGAACCAGCATATCCTCTTGTCTGGATGCCCGGATTTTGATAATCCCATGGCGGCCCTTTGGCTCAATCCCGTTGAAAATAGCATTTTCCACCAGAGGCTGCAAAGTAAGCTTGATCACCTTTGCTTCATAAAGCCCGGGATCATCCACCTGGATTTCCAGGTCAAACAGCTCCACATATTTTACCTTTTCGATGGTTACATAGTCATTTAAAAATTCCAGCTCCTTTTTCAGAGTCACCTTTTCATTAAAGCCCTTTGCCATGTTTTTAAGAAGGCCTGATAAGGCGGTCACCATTTTTACAATGCCGCTGTTTTTTTGGATCACTGCGATCCAGCGGATGGAATCCAGCGTGTTGTAAAGAAAATGAGGATTGATCTGGGCCTGGAGCATCTTAAGCTCTAAATCTCCCTTTTCCTTTTCTGCCTTCAGCTGCTGATCCATCAGTTCTTTGATCCGCAGAGCCATATCATTCACCACACAGCCTACACGGCCGATTTCATCCTCGCCTTCTATCGAATCGTCCCTGATAAAATTTCCCGCCGCAATGGTTTCAATGTGAGCAGTCAGACGGTCAATGGGCTTTTTTACCTGCTTTGTAATCCGCGCGGATAACAGAAGTCCAAAAATCAAACAGGCCAAAAACATGATCACTACGGTCTGCACAATCATCATCCGGTCATTGGAAAGCTCATCTAAGGGCATGGTTTCATATACCATGATCCCGCTTTTATCATAAATCTCATACGTTACCAGACTGTCTTTCCCATGAACCTTCATTTCCAGCAGTCCTTTATCCTTTTTCCGCTCCTGAAGACTGCGGATGATCCGGTCATTTTCCTCTCTGTGCTCCTCCGGCTCTTCAATGGAAGCAATCCGGTCTCCAGCCGCAGTTACGATCACCGTTTCCTGTCCGTTTGCCGTGTCCAAAAGCATATCCTTAAAGAGATCCGTAGAAAGACACAACACCGCCCAGCCGCCGGAGCCGGAATGTTCCAGCTTCCTGGCAATCGGAAGAATATTTCCCTCATACTGGGAAAATGGAGATGATTCCAAATCCAGCTGATAACGATCCATTGTTTTTTCAAGCTCCCGGTCCAGCCAGCCGCTCTCTATGATACCCTGTGCATCATCTGTGCTTCCAAAGGAAGAGCCGGTCTGAACCAGATTCCCCAGATCGTCAAAGACAGACAGCTTTACAATATAGTTTCCGTACTCTGTAATCGCACAGTAATCCCTTATAAGCTCCGCATAATCCAGTCCGAGCTTTCTGGCTCCTGAGGTACGTCCTCCGTTTATTCCGGACAAATCAAAAGTTTTCCGCTCTGTACAGTTTAAAATAATATTGAGCATTTCCTCATATGCAAGCTGGCTTCGGTAGGAAATACTTTCTACATGGTGTTTCTGAGAATTTTTCGCCACCTCCAGAGTTTTCTGGTTCGCAGTTATGTAGGTGCAGATACTTACAAAGGTTGCAATCAGGCAAATGATCAGAAAATGATAGCGCATCAGCTGAACGCGCAGTGTTTTGGTTCGGATATATTTTTTCATGGCTTTGTTTCCTTTTTCATTTTCATCCCTTTAAAAACCACTCTGTAAGCTCCCTGTGGGGCCAGTCCGGATGCTTTTCAAAGAGATTCACAAAATTTAGAGCGGCACCCCGTTCTTTAAAGGCCGGGTATAAAAAGCCAAACTCCGGCTCTCCTGGCTCATATTCCCCGGTTAAAGGGCTGATGGCGCAGATCAGGTATTCGTATACCTCTTCAGAACCTTCTATCCACGCTTTATCCATCCCTTTTACCGGCACATCGTATCGGCCATGAAAAAGGAAGCAAGACCATGGACGGCCCGGACGGTATTTCTCTCCTAAAATCTCATAAAACAGATCCGTATAGGCGTCATTTTTCATGCTGCATTCCTTAATGGCGCTTAAAAGCTGCCACAATCCTCCCGGACGTCTGGCTTCTTTGGTAAGCGTATATTCCTTTAGCTGAGAATTTGTCTCAGAAAAAAGCACAGTCTTGGCGATGGAAAGGTTCTTTTTCCTCTCCGGTACGGAAAGTTTTAGAAAATTGATATTAAAGGTACCGTCCACATAGCCCTCTGCATCAAAGTACGCTCCGGCAATCCGGCCCACAGAAGAACGCTCCGGCGTTAGCCTACGGGTTAGCTCCAGCATATCATTTCGGTCAATCATCCTGTTTCTTCCTCCCCTTTGTTTTTAAAGCTTAAGCTGAAAGTAAATCATGTCGTCCAGCTGTTTTCCGCCCTCATAAATCGGATGGTCATAGTGATCCCTGAAAAAATGCGGAATCACAGATCCCCGTTTAAAGCCGCAGTGCTCGTAAAACGGCACTGTAAGAGGGCTGTCTCCCGTTCCTGCCCGAAGGGTATGGAATTGATTTTTATATTTCCGACAGATAAAATGGATCAGCCTGCGCCCATATCCCTTTTTCTGGCAGGCCGGCTCTACTGCGATGTTTTTAAGCTCTAATACCCCATCTCCCTCATCCGTCACCACACAGAGGGCCATCCCTAAGGGCGTTTTTAAAACATACATATCTCCTCGTTCCAGATACCGGTCGATCATTTCTTCCTGCTCATCGCCCAGAAGCAAAAGCTCTAAATACTTCTTTCTGTTTTCTGTAATATTTATTATCTCTTCCAAATTTATTTTCCTTCCGTCCCGTCTTTTTTCCCCGGCTTTTCCGATGTATTTACAACAAAAATTCCAAGGCTTACCAAAATCAGCGCTGCCAGTACATTCCATGATAAAGCCTGACTGCTTTCCCCTAAAAAGACGGCTGACAGCAAAACTCCAAAGACCGGGATCATAAAGCCAAAAACGGTTACACGGCTGACCGGATTGTATTTTAAAAGAATGCTCCAAAGCGTATAGGCCACAGCAGAGATCATCCCCAGATAGAGAAGAAGAGCCACAGCTTCAGCTCCTGCCATAAGATCTACTCTTCCTCCGCCGCCAAGTCCGATCAGGATCAAAATGATCCCTCCCAGGGCAAACTGATAGCCGCTTAAAACAACTACGTCATACTGTTTGGAGTAGCGTTTTACCAGTGCGCCGGATAACGCATAGAAAATCTGTGCAATAAATACAAATCCTTCTCCCCGGAGGGATACATCAAACAGCCCTTCGGATGTCTGTCCGGAAAGGTTGACCAATACAATGCCTGCCAGTCCAAACAGGCAGCCAAGCAGCTTTCTTCCTGTAAGTTGTTCATATCCAAACAGAAGGCAGGCAATCAGGATTGAAAGAAATACATTGGTCCCTGTTATGATCGCCCCATGAACCCCTGTTACATAAACCAGCCCCATATAAAAGAAGTAATACTGGAGCACTGTCTGACAGAGGCAAAGCTTTAAAATGCAGTTTCCCGCTCCCGCCGGAGGCAGGACAAGCCTCTTTTTTTGTATACAGTAAAAGCCGATCACCATCAATCCGGCAAGCAAAAAGCGAAGTCCGGCAAACACGATAATACTCCATAGATCCGTACCTTCGATGTGGAATTGTTCATAGCCGATTTTTATGGCCGGAGTGGCGCTTCCCCACAAAAAGGTACAGACGACAGCCAGACCGATTACTACCGGAAGCTGGGACAGGGTTGTATCTTTATGATTTTTTGTCTCTTCCATTTTTCATTCTCTTCTTTTCTTCTTTTTTTCTGGTTTCTTTGCCCGTCTGAGACAGAAAAGAAAGGCAGCTGCCGCCATAAGATCAAAAGCTCCTAATGCAGCTCCCCACAGAGGAAAGGCAGGATAAATCACCGGCTTTAAAAGACCGGGGTCTCCCATCCTCTGGCTGTACTCCCTGTTTTCTGCTCTGGCATTCAAATACATATAGAGCACCTCTTTGGAGGCTCTGCGAAGAGCATGATAATAGGAAGCCTCTTTTTCTTCCGTAAGAAAGCGGAATTTTCCGTCATTTAAAATCCCGTCCATCCACAGGCTCCCTCCGGCCCGTAAGGCCTGATCCCCGTTCATATATTTATGGTGATCCGCATAGTCCGTGACAATGGCTCCATGAAAGCCCCATTCCTCTTTAAGGATCCCGGTTAAAAGGGCCTGACTTCCCCCGGCCCACACCGCTCCGATCCGGTTATAGGCTGTCATAAAGCCAGTTGCTCCATAATCCTGAACCAGCATCTGGAAGGGCTTTAGATACAGCTCCCTGAGAGTCTGCTCTGTCATCCAGGTATAAATGCCATCCCGGTAAATTCCCGATTCCTGATCATTGCAGATTAAATGCTTTACATAGCAATATACGCCCATATCCAGGCTTCCTCTCACTACAAGACCGCCCATATGGCCTGAAATCAAGGGATCCTCCGAATAATATTCATAATTTCTTCCGTCAAAGGGGCTGCGGTGAAGGTTCACCGCCGGAGCATACCAGCCACTGTAGCCAAACTGGCCTGCTTCTTTTGCAATTGCTCTTCCCATTTCCCGGGCCAGTGCGTTATTCCAAGTCTGAGCCAGTATGCCGGCGTTGGGAAAACCGGTTCCTGCCGGAATCTGGTGAAAGCTGCCGATCTGGGCCGGGCCGTCTGCCTCTCTGGCTAACGGTTTTCCCAGTACAGATAACGGCTCTGTCTTTACATAGCCATGCAGGAAGAGATTTTCCATATCTGAAAAGGTAAGCTGATCCAGAACCTCATCCCATCTGGGGTCTTCCCAGTTTTTACCAAGTCCATATCCCAGCTCTGTAAGACTTCCCATGCGTTCTACCATAAGCGTAAGCTTTTTTACAGACTTTTTGTCCCGTAACACTTCCCCTGAAGCAGTCTCTGTCTCATCTGAATGCCATGTATCCGCCAACTCTTTAGTATACAGATTCAGGGCCGCCCCTTTATGGGAAAGACGGCGTACCGGCACATTGGCTTTTGGAAAGGTTTTATTAAAATCAGCCCGGCTCAGATAGTAGATCGCTCCTCCTGCATCAGAACCGTCTATGGAAACACCGTCCTGAGCCTGAGTTCCTGTAAATTTATTGAAAACAGGAGCACCTGTGATCCGGTCTGTATCATAAAACGTTCCGGCCGGTACATTCAGCCGGATGGTATTCCGATCCATGGCTGCCAGATGGTGAGCATCCGAGCGCAGAGACAGCTCATATACGCCTGCCTCCAGTTCATAACCCTGAAATCCGTTTTTATTTGCATCCTTTTCATCATAGGAAGCAAAGGAAGAAACAGGAACAGTAAGCGTAAGAGTTTCACAGGCTCCCGGCTCAAGGAGCGAGGTTTTTGCATAGGCTGCCAGAGCAACGGATGATTTCTCAATTCCCCCCGGAGTATACGGAGGCGACACATACAGCTGGACTACGTCCTGACCGGCCCGTTTTCCCGTATTCGTGACACGGACCGTAACAGAAATTTCTCCTAACGGATCCGGAACCGTCTGTTCCTTTGGAGCCTCCAAAAGCTCCCATTGAAATTCCGTATAGGAAAGGCCGTATCCAAACGGATACTGAACCACACCGTCATAGCCCCGCCCATATCTGTTTTCTACCCCATCCCAGAAATGCTGTGCATCTGCTGTCTCATACCATCGATAGCCCACATAGATCCCCTCTGTATAGTCCACATAGGAAACCTGATCATAGGCAACGTTTTCTCCCAGATTGCCGCATTTCGTGCCATCCGCAGGATAGAGCGTCTCTGCATTAGTGTAGCGTCCCACACCCTCTCCTCCTGCATTGGCGTAGCTGGCGGCTGTGGCAAAATCATAGGCCCAGGTATCCGTTGTCCGTCCGGAAGGACTTACGCGCCCCCAGAGGATCTCCGGCAGCGCTCTTGCCCCTGATTCACCGGTAAGGCCTGCATAAAGGCAGGCATCAATGCCGGAAAGACGGTCAATTGCACCCAGAGCCATCACATTTCCCGTATTTAAAACAAGGATCACATTTTTATAACTTACTCCCAGATAGCGCAAAAGAGCCTCTTCCTCTTCTGACAGATCCAGATAGGTCCTGTTTGGATCCTCTGTAATTTCTCCCCCTTTTTTTGTCTGCTTATACTGCACCTTGGGACAGTCATTGCTCTCGCCTGCAAACCGGCCGATCACAGCGATCGCTGTATCCGAGTAGTCTCTGGCATGGTCTAAAAGTTCCTCTGTATAATACTCCCGGTCTGAAATATGAGGTTCATAAAGGCGGCAGGATTCCTGTGGCCAGCTGTTTAAGGTATCACTGTGAGAACGTTTGGGCTGAAATTCACGGTACATCTCTATCAGTTCTTCATTATAGGAAATCCCCGCATCCCTTAAGGCAGCCAGAAAATCCGTCTTAACCTGGGTGATCCGTCCGGAACCGGAGCCTCCTCCCAGCCACTGGGTAGACGCCCAGCCAAATACATTTACCTGGCGGACCGAATCAGGAAGAGGCAGTGTATTTTTGCTGTTTTTTAAGAGTACACTTCCCTCTGACTGTATCCTATGAGACAAAAGCTGACTCTCCTGTGCTGTCTTTGCCATCTCCTCTTCCGATACTCTGGTACGGTCTGCTGCCAGATACAGATTTACTATATCTTTAAAATAGACCGCCGTTCCCGTTACTCCAATACCGAAGGCAAGAAGAAGGGAAGTAATCACAAGGCCCGGCCTTAAAGCACCTTTCTTTTTGGAATGTGTTTTTTTCTGTCGTATCATAAGGTCAAACTCCTGTCTTTTTTTGCGCTTCTCCGTTAGTTTAACGCGGATTTGCCATAATATCAATCATTCTTTTTAGCCTGTAGTAAATTTGTCCTGACTATTTTATTTTTACGGCTGTTTATTGTGCATAAAAGAGAACCTTTGTTTTTTTGCGTCTGCTGCGGCATAATTTTCAATCTGGGTATTGATTTTTACAGCCGGTTTCGTTTATCCTTAGATAGAAGCTACATCAAAATTTTACATATAGCGAGGTATATGACATGAAACCGTTCAAAGAAGGAAAAGTTCGTGAGATTTATGACAACGGCGACAGCCTGATCATGGTTGCTACTGACCGGATCAGCTGCTTTGACGTAATCCTGCACAACGTTGTGTCCGGGAAGGGTACGGTACTGACCCAGATGTCCAGATTCTGGTTTGATTTTACAAAGGACATCCTTCCCAACCACATGATTTCCGTAGATGTAAAAGATATGCCCGAATTCTTCCAGCAGCCTGAGTTTGAAGGAAAAAGCATGATGTGCAAAAAGCTTACCATGATCCCGGTGGAGTGCATCGTGAGAGGCTATATCACAGGCAGCGGCTGGAAAAGCTATCAGGAAAACGGCACCGTATGCGGCATCCGTCTTCCGGAAGGCTTACAGGAATCGGAAAAGCTTCCTGAGCCTATCTACACCCCTTCTACCAAGGCCGAAATCGGTGATCATGATGAAAATATTTCTTTTGAGCAGAGTGTCTCCCACCTGGAGAAATATTTCCCCGGAAAGGGCGAGCATTACGCGACCCTGATCCGCGATTATACGATCGCTCTCTATAAAAAATGTGCAGACTATGCATTAAGCCGCGGCATCATCATTGCTGATCCCAAATTTGAATTTGGTCTGGATGAGGATGGCAATGTGGTTTTAGGCGACGAGATGCTGACGCCTGACAGCTCCCGCTTCTGGCCTGCACAGGGCTATGAGCCCGGCCACTCCCAGCCTTCCTTTGACAAGCAGTTTGCCAGAGACTGGCTGACCGCTCATCCGGGCAATGACTGGACGCTTCCTGAGGAGATTGTGGAAAAAACCATTGACAAATATCTTCAGAGCTATGAAATGCTTACAGGAACCAAGTTAAAATAAGCAAAAAAGCAGCCATATCAAATCAATCTGCACACAGCAGGTTTTTGATATGGCTTTTGTTTTCGGAAAAATCCCCGGCTCTACATCACTCCATACTCCCGCAGGATTTCACCGATTTCTGTATTTTTTATTTTTCGTACCGCCATTTTCTTCATTTTTTCCAGGCCCACGGGAAGGGGAGCTTTTAAAGGAGAACTTCCATCTCCAAGAACAACCGACGCCTTTAGCAGCTCTCTTATGTCATACGCACTGCCCCATACCTCCGGTATTCCCCGATCTACACCGCATAAGCCATACACAGCCTCCATGGCCGTGCGGACGGAATACTCGGTCGTAAATACAGTATCTCTTGGCGTCTGTGCAAACTGGCCGATAAAGGCGGCATTCACACTTCCCTCCGGTATCACCTGCGGCCGGTCTCCCTCCCTCCGTGGCATAAAAAAGGCGGTAATATAGGGCATCAATGCCGGAACGCAGACGGCTCCCCATGCGGCCAGATCATGGATCTGACTGGTCGGGACTCCCAGATGATACAGCCATTCTTCCGTGATCTCCCGTCCTGTACACTCTCTCATGGGCTTTGGAACAAAATCTCCCACTGTATCCGGAAACAGCCCATAAAGCCAGATGCAGACCTCTTCCTTTTTCTGTCTCTTAAACTGGCCCTGCCAGTTGACGGTCCAGCTTAACAGCCAGCCGGAATCTCTGCAGCTGACGATTCCTCCTGTTACTGTCTTTCCGCTTCTGGGATCTCTTTGTGAAATCTTTTTTATATAAGAAAGAATGGTTTCATCTGAGGTTGTAATCGTAGCCGACTCCCAGCATGTTTTTTCACGATTGGAACAGAATTTCTCTGGATGTCCAAAGGCAGGATCCTGAGCTGCGATATTTTTCCACAGCGTCCAGCAGCCTCCCAAATCAGCGGAAGCCTTAGGAACCGGTTTGTGATCCTGATCTCCGTAAATGGTTCCCTCGGTGCAGCTTCCATTTGTAATAAACACCAGATCCTGCTCCGTAAGAGGAACCTGTGCCTTTCCCCCGTTTATCACGCACTCTAAGGTTTTGGCTGTCTTTCTTCCATTTTCTATCTCAAACTCCACATTTGTCACTGAAACACCAAAGCGGAATTCCACACCGGCGTCCTCTAAATACTTTTTCATGGGAAGAATCAGTGATTCATACTGATTGTAGCGGGTAAATTTTAAAGCAGAGAAATCAGCCAGACCGCCGATATGGTGAATGAACCGTCTGAGATAGAGCTTCATCTCCAGAGCGCTGTGCCAGTTTTCAAATGCAAACATGGTGCGCCAGTACAGCCAGAAGGGCGAATCAAAAACTTCTCGGTCAAATACGTCTTCAATGGTTTTATCATACAGATCCTCATCCCGGGCAAAAAACAGCTTCTTGATCTGGCGGGCAGCATTTTTACTGAGTCCAAACCGTTTATCTGCAAACGCAGGCTGTCCCTGATCCTGGGTTGCACGGCACAGGGAATAATTAGGATCCTTTTTATTAAGCCAGTAAAATTCGTCCAGAACCGAAGCCCCCGGCGTATCCAAAGAAGGAATTGACCGGAACAAATCCCACAGACACTCAAAATGATCCTCCATCTCGCGTCCTCCCCGCATCACATAGCCTCTGGATGGATCTAAACTGCCATCGCAGGCTCCTCCTGTACGGTCAGACATTTCCAAAATATGGATTTTATCCCCTGGCATTCCGGCATCCCGAATCAGAAAGCAGGCTCCCGCCAGAGAAGCCAGGCCTCCGCCGATGAACCATGCAGACTTTTCTTCAATACCCTCCGGCTTTTGGGGTCTGGCAAAAGCCTCATAATTGCCCTTTGAATAGTAAATACGATGACCGGTTCCCTTTTTCGTTTCCTTTTCGTGAAGCTCTCTCTTATCCATAAGCCGGTGCATCTGTCTCTTTTTACATCCGGCAGAACGTCTGGACATCATAACTGCCGCTCCGGCTCCCGCAGTCATCATACCTACAGCAGCTCCCCACATTGTCCCTTTCTTTGTGGACATCCGTTTCATTCTGAAAATACCGCCTTTCATTTTGCCAAGTATCCGGCACAGATTTTATCTGTCTGTGTTCAGACCTGATGGTAGTCTGTACCGAAACCTGGCATTTTAAACAAAAAACGTCATTTCAATTCCATGGCATAGACTCAGAGCATACCACACGGCGGCCGGATATGTACACGCTTCCTGCAAAAGCAGAGCCATATAGCTGTCCTGAAGAGCATCCCGCAATGGATAGATTTCTTTTCCCGAATCCAGATACAGTTCCGGTTTCCAACTTCGTACACAATCTCTTAAACGCTTTGTTTCCAAAATACGATATCGGGGTTCTAATTCCGGCATAAGATATGTGGTCTGTGGATACGTTTCTTCTGTAAGCCGGTAAAGGATCTGATCTGTAAGCTCTCCGTCACGCCCCCGAACCGTAACATGACGGCTGCGGATAAAAGAACGGTCTCACCTTTCCTCCTCAATCCGCTTCTGTAATTCCCTCTCATACCGCTCTGCATCCAACGGAAGCTCAATCGTCTCTCCGGTTCAGGCCGAGAGATAAGCTGCATTCGTAAGCTCCAGCGAATTTAAGCTCTCCAGTCCATTGACCCTGACAGGACGCTTTTTCACAACCGCCTGAGCAAAGTCTGCCAACATTTCTTCGTAGGGCTCTTTATCCTGAGAAAATACCTCTTCTGAAACAGTTTCCTTCAGCTCCTCTCTGGAACTGCAGGAAGCCGTTTTTTTATAATCTTCCAAATCCTGGTCATACAGATGAATCGTCAAACGATCATCCTCTAAAAGAAGAGTCCCCTTCGAACCTGCAATCTCCATCCGTTCCGTCCAGGTTCCCTCTCCCGTGGTAAGAATAAATACAGCCGTTTTCTTATCCGGGTATTTCATTAAAATCGTAGCTTCATCATCTACGAAAAAATCATTATACTTTCCATAAGGGATCATGGCACAGAGACTGTCCGGCATTCCAAAAAGCCACTGCCAGATGTCAAGCAGGTGCTGTCCCTGATTTAAGAGAGCGCCGCCCCCTTCTCCCTTCCAGCTGCTTCCCCAGCTTCCGGATTTATGATAATGCCAGGTCCTGTAATATCTAGAGTTTTCCATCATAATACGGCGTAACGATAAGGCAGGCGTCAAACAACCCGGCTGCTTCAAACAGCCGCTTTGTATCCTCAAAAACAGGAATTTCTTCTCCCAGCTCCGTCTTTGCCCACTGGACGTTTTCCTGGCTTCTGCTTCCCTTCATTTTAAAACAGCACAGCGGGCCGGAAAACGTTTCCCGGTCCGCCTGATTCATCATTTAGTTATTCTGCAGCCTACTCAATTGGTTCAAAATCAGCTGCGCCGTGCTTGCACAACGGGCAGATAATATCATCCGGCAGAGTATCTCCCTCATAGATATAGCCGCATACCTTGCACACAAAGCCCTTCTTGCCATCTGTCTGAGGCTTCGGCTTTACATTGTTCTGATAATAGGTATAGGTCATGGTCTCCCGATCACTCATCACCCTTGCTTCTGTTACGGAGCAGATAAACATACCGTGAGTATCCAGATCCACATACTGATCTACCTTTAATGACATAAAGGCATTGATATACTTGGGCAGGAAAGCCAGGCCATTGTCCGAACGGCAGATCTTCATACCTGCAAATTTATCTGCCTGACGGCCGCTTTGGAATCCAAAGGTTTCAAATATCTTAAAGGGAGCTTCCACGGACAGACAGTTTACATTCATAATACCGGTCTGCTTGATCACATGATGGGAATAGTTGGCCTTGTTAATGTTCACAGCTACCCGCAGAGGCGTATCTGTCAGCTGCGTTACCGTATTTACAATGAGGCCGTTATCCCTTGTTCCGTCATTTGAGGTCACTACATAAAGGCCATAGCCGATCTTAAAGAGAGCCTTCATATCATGCTTATTTGCCGTGACCTGAGAACGGGCAATATACTCCTCACAGAGTTCAGCAGCCATTCTGTCAATCTGCTCTCTGTTCTCACTGCTCAGTGAGGACTGAATGGTAATTTTATCCTTTAACCAGGTAATATCCTTTGACTTTTCAAACATAGCCTTCATGGTCTTTGCCGCCAAAGGCGCCCAGGAACCATTTTCAATCAGGCCGATGGTGCGCTTGCAGTATCCCCGCTCTGTCAGATGGTCAATAAAGGTCCTCATAAACGGGAAAATCTCCGCATTGTAAGTAGTAGTTGCCAGTACCAGCTTTCCGTAGCGGAAGGCATTTTCCACTGCCTTTGACAGATCCATACGGGCCAGGTCGCAGACCACTACCTCCGGACAATTTTTCTCACGCAGTTTGGAGGCCAAAAGCTCAACTGCCTTCTTTGTATTTCCATAGACAGAGGTATACGCAATAACCACACCTTCTGACTCTGCCTCATAGGAAGACCAGATATTATATTTTTCAAGATAATGCCCCAGATTTTCCTTAAGAACCGGTCCGTGAAGAGGGCAGATCGTCTGGATATCAAGGGCTGCAGCTGCCTTTAAAAGCTTCTGCACCTGTGCACCGTATTTTCCCACAATACCGATATAATAGCGGCGGGCTTCATCGTCCCAGTCCTCCTCTGCATCCAGAGCACCGAATTTTCCAAAACCATCCGCAGAAAACAGCACCTTATCTGTACTGTCATATGTCACCATAACCTCCGGCCAGTGTACCATAGGTGCAAATACAAAGGTCAGTACATGGGAACCCAGAGTAAGCGTATCTCCGTTTTTCACCTCAAGAGTATGTCCCTCCAAATTCATATCCGGAAAAAACTGTCCCATCATGGCAAACGCCTTGGCGTTGGATACAATGGTTGTATTGGGATAATTTTTCATGAAATTATAAATATTTGCGGAATGATCCGGCTCCATATGCTGGATAATCAGATAGTCCGGCGCCTTTCCCTTTAAAATACCGGACAGATTGTCCAGCCATTCGTGAGTGAATCTGGCATCAACCGTATCCATAACAGCACACTTCTCATCGCAAATCACATAGGAGTTATAGCACATCCCGTTGGGAACCTTATACTGTCCTTCAAAAAGATCTACGCTGTAATCATTAACGCCTGCATAAATAATATCTCTGGTAATTTCCATTATTATGCCCCTTTCTTCGTGATAGCTTTATTTTACCACGAATATGACGATTTTTCTATTAAAATCAGATCTCATATTGTTAATTTTTTATTAATCCTCCCAGAGCATAACATATTCCTTCTGCCCTGTCATCTCATCGGTTTCTTCCATCTGAATCCGGAAGCTCTCCCTCTGATAAAAACGTACAGCCCTGGTATTTTTTGCATATACCCTCAGGGTCAGTCTGGAATGCTGCTTTTTTATATAGTCAAGGAGACGGCCTCCTATCCCCTGTGACCAACTCTGGCTTTGCACAAAAATCCCCGCAATATACTCTCCGTCCAGTCCCACAAAGCCCTGAACTTTTCCTGAACCCTCTTCTTCCCATACATAAATTTCAGCTTCTGCAAGCATTCCCCTCACTGCTTCAAAATGATCCCTCCAGTATGAGGCAGGAATAAAATCATGTGCCTTAATATTTGTATCCAGCCAAATCAAAGCAACCGGATCAAGATCTGATTGTTTCATACTACGTATCATACTATACTCTCCAATTTTGAATTTTCTAACAGCAAAAAGCGTCCGCATCGTTTAAACCATGCAGGCGCTTTTAATTTACAACTTTTTATTGATTGGTGCAAGTTTTTTTATGGAACTTCCTTCATAAATTTCCGGACGCAGCATCAGGGAATAATCCCTCTCATTGCACTCGCCCCTCCGGATCATCTGAAGCAAAAGCTTGGCAGCTCTGGATCCCAGACGATATGCCTGATGCACGGAGCAGGTCACTCCTTCTTTTTCCATTTCTCCTGCCGAATAGTCAAAACAGACAATCGAATAATCTTCCGGAACTCTCTTTCCCTGACTTTCCAATACAATGCGGACCAGGCGGTAAATTCTGTAATTACAGCAGACGATGGCTGTGCATCTGGGGACGCTTTTCAGAAATCTGATAATGTTCCTGGCAAATCTGTCATCATGCGCTTCATCCGAAATGCACCATTTGACGTACTCATCCCGGCACTCTATGCCATGCCTCAAAAGGGACGCATACATTCCATGGAATTTTTCTACGCTCTGATAATTATCAAACACAAAAATCCCTGCAATATGACGGTGTCCAGCCTGAACCAGACGTCCGATCAGCTGTTCCGCACACACCATGTTATTAACCCCTACCTTGGGACATCGGAGATTTTGATAATAATTATTGTAAAAGATCAGAGGAATCCCATGGCGCTGCAGCTCCCTGTAACAATCCAAATTGGGATTTGCCATACTTGCTTTTACACCATCTACGATAAAGCCGTCAAAATTCTGGTGCATGACTGTTTGAAGGCACCGGCGTTCATTGGTAAATTTATTATCCGTCAGATATACCTTAAGCCCTGCCTGTTCATCCTCCTTAAGCATGCTTCTGACCCCCCGGATCAGCTCTTCTTCTGCACTTCCATCCTGTCCCTGAAGAATCAGTCCTATTTTAATCTGCGAAGTATCCCGGTCCAGATCTCTGGACACGGCTTCCTCCCGGTTAAAATAGGTACCGCTTCCTCTGATGCGGCGGATCAGATTTTCCTTTTCCAGTTCATCCATAGCCATCCTGACCGTTTCCCGGCTGACCCCAAGGGTTCTGCACAGTGTATTTTCCGACGGAAGCTTATGATTTTCCGAAAACTTATTTTCATCAATATAGGTCAGTAGCCAGTAATAAACCTTCTTCCATTTTCTGCCTGAAACCTCCATGCCGCTTCCACCTGCCGTTTTCAGTCTGTTCAGTCTGTTATCTGAGGACGATAGCCCTCTGCTTTTTCAATCCAGTCAAGAAGGCGTCTGCGCATATCCTCCTTTGCATTCTCATACTCTGGATTTGTCACTACATTCTCCAGCTGCCAGGGATCTTTTTTCAGATCATACAGATAATCATCTGCATATACATCGGATGCCCCCTGTTCACCGCCGTTTATACCGGGAGCGTAAACTGCATACAGATAATCCTCTGTGCGCACAACACGGCCGATACGGCTTTCAGAAATCTGTGCAAAGACCTGATTTTCTCTTCCCTCTGTCTTTCCTTCCACTACATCGAGAAGATTTTCACCGATCATCTGATCTCCAACGTCAACTCCTGCCATAGCCAGAATGGTCTTGGGAAGGCTTTCCGTGCTTACCAGATCCTTCACTGTCTTTCCTCCACAGTAAGGTCCTCCCGCAATCACCAGAGGCACATGAAGAGCTCCGTCATGTCCGGTACGTTTATAATCATCATAGCCATTTAAATGACTGTCCGTGTTTCTTGTTTTAAAATGGGAACCATGGTCAGAAGCATAAATGATGATCGTATTGTCATAAAGATTTTTTTCCTTCAGCTTCGCAACCAGACGTCCCAGATTTTCATCCAGGCTTGCGCACTGCCCCAGGTAATCCGGATACTCTTCTGCCGCATTCCCCTTTAAAACCTCCAGGTCATGGGGCAGCACAAAATCTGCAAATTTTTCTTTGGAGCCTTCAGGACCTTCATAATGGTTATGGTCATTCTGATGATGAGGCTCTATCTGGGAAACGGTCATGAAAAACGGTTTTTTCCCGTCGTACTGATCCAGATACTCCAGGGCGAAATCATTAATGCAGTCTGCCCGGTATCCCTTAAAATCAACCCGGTTATTATTTTCATCAAATACATAGCCGTCATATCCGTGGGAGGTAAACTCAAGCACGTCTGCGGTTCTCCAGAATCCGGTATAGCCTCCCCGAAGTTCTCTTGGAATTGCTGTAATGGTATGGTCGATTCTGGGGGCTTTCTCCAGTTCTCCGTCACTTGCCAGATGCCATTTACCCACATAGGCTGTTTCATATCCGGCCTCTTCGATGTAATTTGCCAGTGTTTTTATCCCGTCCGGGAGCATAATGTTATTTCTGAAGCATCCTGTCTCTGTGGGATATTTTCCTGTCTGGAACAGGGCCCTGCAGGGGCCGCATACGGGCTGGGGAGAAAATGCATTGTCAAACTTCACACCTTCTCCTGCCAAAGCATCCAGATTGGGAGTAATCGGAAGAGGCTGTCCAAAGCAGCCGCAGGTATCCCATCTCTGCTGATCTGAAAAATAGAAAATAATATTATATGCCATGATACGTTTGTCCTCCTTATCCTCTCTTCTGATCCTTTAATTTACCGTGGATAATAGCTGCAACCGCAAAGATAATCAGAGCCACGAAAATCCAGCAGAAAATACTGCTGAAGAAAATGGCAGGGCTTCCGTTGGAAATCAGCAGCGCTCTGCGGAAGTTGGTTTCCGTCATTCCTCCCAGTACCATTCCCAGAAGAATCGGCACAGCGGGAAGCTCCAGTTTTCTTAAAATCCATGCCAGAACTGCAAATACCAGAGCGATTCCCACATCAAAGTAGTTTCCGTTTACAGAATAAGCGCCTGCAAAGCAGAAAATAACAATAATAGGAGTCAGTATTTCCTGAGGTATGGAAACTACCTTTGCAAACAGGCTCGTAAGGAACTTGCCCTGCAGCAGCATAAACAGATTTACCAGAATCAGTCCCAGCATGATTGCATACATAATATCGCCGTCTGTGGTAAAGAGGCTGAGACCCGGATTCAGGCCATTAATCATCAGAGCTGACAGCATGATCGCTACAGTTCCGTCTCCCGGGATTCCCAGTGTCAGAAGGGGGATCAGCGTTGCGCCTGTTACAGCATTGTTAGCCGCCTCTGCCGCAGCAATACCTTCCACGGAACCATGGCCGAACTCTTCCGGATGCTTTGATATGTTCTTGGCCTGGGAATAGCTGAACCAGGATGCTTCCGATGCGCCCGTTCCGGGAATAATTCCTACCATAACGCCGATAATAGAAGACATGATCACAGGAAGGGTCATTCGTTTATATTCGTCTTTTGTGATCTTTCCGTCGTCCTTAATCCTGGTTGTATCCAGCTTTAATGCATCCAGACGTTTTTCCGACTTGGCCATAATCTCAACCAGCGCAAAAAGGCCAATCAGGCAGACCGCAAGATCCATTCCAAGATACAGACGGCTCACTCCAAAGGTAAAACGGTCATAGCTTGTCATGGGGTCTGAACCGATACAGGAAATAAAAAGTCCCAGACAGGCTGAGATCAGACCTCTGATAATACTTTTTCCAGACACGCCTGCAATAATGGTAAGGCCGAATACGCATACCATAAAATATTCCGGTGTTCCCAGCTTTGCAGCAACCCTTGCAACCTGGGGGCCCAAAAACAGAAGCATCAGAGCGGAGAATACACCGCCAAAAGCAGATGCATACAGTGCGATCTTTAAAGCCGCCTTTGTTCTGCCCTTCTGGGACAGGGGATGGCCGTCCAGCATGGTAGCCGCTGCATGGGGCGTTCCCGGTGTATTAATTAAAATAGCCGATACGCTGCCTCCGTATCCTCCCGCACAGTAAATACCCAGCAAAAACATCATACCGGGAATCGCTGACATAGTGTAGGTTACCGGCAAAAACAGAATTACGCAAAGAATTACGCTCAGGCCGGGAATGGCGGCAAAGACTGAGCCGATGAATACTCCGATATTGATCCACAGGATGTTCTCAAGCGTGAACAAAAGCCCTGTAGCCGGAATGATATACTGCATCATAATTCCACTTCCCTCCTTGATCAAAATTCAACGTTCAGGACAAACCGGAAGGCTGCCCAGATAGCAACTGCAAGAACCAGCGTGATTACATAGTAGCTGCGCTTTCTGCACCGGAAATACAGCAGAAAACCAATACTGCAGAAAAGTGCGCCAACAACAAAAAGCTCTGTCCATTTGCTCAGAAAATAGGTACCCAGCAAAATACCAAAAATTGCCAGTGCCTTTGCTTCTGTCTGAAGATTGATCACCTTCCATTCCAGCGGCTGTTTCTTAATTATTTTATAAAGATCCTTTATCACAAGCATGCCGCTGCAGATCATCATAACCCACATCAAAAGCGTAGGAAAGGCCCGTCCATTGATTACATCCTTTTCAGATACAGCCACCTGCTGGGGCATCACTGCAAGAATAAATACAGCAAACAGAAAAAAAACAATTCCTGCCGTCAGATTGATGGGAATTCTGATTTCCTTATCCCTGAGACTGTCACCCAGGGCGTCCATCTTTTTATTAAATCCGTTTTCCCCTTTGCTCATCCTTTTACCTCCTGGTTTTGGCTTCTTTTAAAAACAGAGGGAATGTAAAGCTCCATTCCCTCCTGTTATGCTCATCAGCCGGTAACGATATCCTTATATTCGTTTACAATCTGTTTTACATTTTCAATATGTTCTTTCACTGCATCCTCATTCATGGTATCAACCTCTAAGAGCATGGTTTCCTCCAGCCAGGATACAACTTCCTCGTCTGCCAGAATATCGTCATACAGTTTCTTTAATTCTGCTACCTTTTCCGCATCTGTTCCTGCGCATGCCATTACAAAGCAGCGGTTGCGGAAATATGGATATCCGTGCTCTCCCACACCTTCAACGCCTGCAAACGGTCCATGCTCCAGAGGCTTTTCGTCAAAGGCACATACAATGCTGACGCCGCCCTGCTGGTAGGTTTCCAGAATCTGAGACTGATGGGAAACTGCAAACTTGGTTTCTCCCTTGGCAACTGCCTGAGCTGCCTCTGCTGCGGATGTATAGGCAACCAGCTTTACACGGTCTCCTGCTCCCATGGAGCCAAAAAGAGCTGCTGCCAGGAATGCCTCTGAGCTTGTAGAACCGTTTACTGCCACGCTGATCTCTTCGCCGCCTGCCGCAAAGGTTTCAAGAGCCTCCAGATTATCAATTCCAAGCTTCTTGTCTGCTGACAGCACGAAAATAGAAGAATACAGGTTTTCTACATAAGCAAAATTGCTGTAATCAAACTGCATCTTTGCAGGGTCCAGAATAGAGGTAATGGAGAAAAGTCCCTCTCCTGCAAAAACCAGTTCCTTGGAGTTTGCCTTGTTATCCGCTACCCAGGTATTTACCGTCGCTGCATCACCCTTGATTGCCTCTGCTACCAGCGTAATCTTTTCTGAATAGCTGGGTGATTTTTCAGCTGCTTTCTGGCTGACCATAGCTGCAACGCCTGAAGGAGCCCATGGGCAGGTCACCTTCCAGCTTTCCTTCTTTGAACCACCGCACCCCGTCAGTGCTCCAACCACCATTACTGCTGCCAGTGTCAGACTTAACAAACGTTTCTTCATGTTGTTTCTCCTCTCTTTTACATTCATACGTTTTGCTCACTTAGACAAATTTTATTATCTATTTACAAAGTTATATGATTTAGAAGCAGAAGTCAACATTTTTCATTATTTTTTTTATAAAGTTGTATGTTTTATGGCTATTTTTACACTAGTTGTAATTTATATCTTTTTATGTTTTGACACTTTATACAATCAATCCCCGGTCTGTGTAGTCATTTTATCATTTTCTTTTGGTGTTTTGCGTCCTGCTTTATATTTTTTCACAATTAAACGCTATCCAATTCAACAATAACCACTTCCGGCCTGTTATTAAACCGCACCGGAATGATACTGTTTCCTATTCCTCTGCTGACAATCATAGTTGTACGGTTTTCTGAATAGGCTCCTGCATCATATTTGGGAAAAATCCCCTGACCGGGCGCTATCAATCCACCGATAAATGGTAACCTGAACTGTCCGCCATGGGTGTGTCCGCTTAATACCAGATCAATGCTTTCGGACACATAGGTTCTGAAATACTCCGGTCTGTGAGACAGCAAAATACAGTAATCTTCCGTAAGCTTCATCCCCTTCATTTTATTTTTTAATACGCTTTCTTTTTCAGATAAATGCCCAGCGGTAAAATCCGGATCGTCCAGACCTGCAATCTGTATCATTTCATTGTCCTTCATAAGCCCTACGGATCTGTCATGCAGGATGATAACGCCTGTGTCAAGCAATTTCTCCTCTAATTCCTGATACTGTCCGCCAATCCACGCTTCATGGTTTCCTGTCACATAATAGCATGGCGCAATCTCTGTAAGTCTTTTTATCAGCTCTTCCGCTCTTTTCATATCAGTTCTTTTGGAATCCACTAAATCTCCTGTTACAGCAATCATATCAGGACTTTCTTTTTTAATTATGGACGTCAAACGGCAATTATTTTCTCCATACTCCCCATTATGCAGATCCGATACAACGGCGATTTTGTATTGGTCAAATGCAGCCGGAAGACTGTCGCTTGAAACAGTATAATATGTAATACCAACCGTGTTATTCTCCCAGGCGGTCCATATTATCAACGCCGCTGCTGCTGCTGCCGCCAATTTCATATGCTTCACTATTTTCACCTCCGGGAAAATTTCGTCTATGCTCCATCCGTTATTTAAAAATCAAATACAGTGCAAGAAAAAAAAGGAGCAGTCCTCCCCATTGCTTTGCAGCAAGCAGCGTTATCAGCATCACAAGCAGCAAAATTCCGACCAAAAGGATAATACCATTCATCTATCCACCATTTTCCTTCCTTAGTGTGTTTCTGTTTTACCTTTCATCCGTGTTCTTTTCCATCATCTGGGTAATCTGCTCATAGCCATGTCTATTAGAGATAATTCTGATCCAGATCCGGACAGAAGCCATACTGCTCCGCAGCCGCTTCCATAGCCTTCTCCCCGAAACAGAGGCGTCCCACAGCTGGGGCAAGTACACTTCAAACTCATATGCATTGACTCCTTTCAGACAATAAAAAACCTGCGCCGCACACTGTCATAAGGACAGGCTTGGGAAATATTTATCTTATTTTCATCGTTTTCTCTCCGCAATACCTATTTTTTCTTTTTAGGCTTGGGAAGTGGCAGCTCATCATACATTGCGCAGAACAGACCTGCCATAAATTCTTTATGGTCAACCTCCTCTACCAGCAGCATTTCTTTTGCTCCCTCATAGGGCACTTCATATACCGGAGCTGTCATATAGGCAATTGCTGACTTTGTGGGTTTTACAAGCAGTCTGTTATCGTAAATACCTCCCGCAATCTTACCACGATAATAAATAATAAACTCTCCCATCATCGTCCGATATGTAATTTCATCCAACCCGGACAGCTGCCCTAAAATAAATTGCAAATAATTTTTACTTGATGCCATTACTTACCTCAAATTAAAAATAATCAGATTTCACAATCCAGCCCACAGTATGCAATCAGATCCTTCACAAATTATCTCTCTCCCAAAATACATATTAAGCTGGTATACACCTGCATATATTATAATCTATGAATTAATGCATCGTAAAGCGCAAATCTGTTTCAAACTGCAAAAAAACCCTTGAAAATGCCCATTTTCTGAGCTTTTCAAGGGTTTTTATATTTTATTCAGAAATTACTTACCCATCTGAGCCGCAACCTCAGCAGCAAAATCCTCGTTCTTCTTCTCAAGGCCCTCGCCGGTCTCAAAACGAACGAACTTCTTGATCTTGATGTCTGCATTGTTTGCCTTTGCAACAGCTGCAACGTACTGAGCTACGCTCTGCTTGCCGTCTTCAGCCTTTACATAAACCTGATCTAACAGACAGAATTCCTTTAACTCTTTGTTGATACGTCCCTGGATCATTCCCTGGATTACCTTCTCAGGCTTGGAAGCTTCCTTGGGATCGTTCTTGATCTGAGCCATCAGGATGCTCTTCTCATGCTCGATGAAAGCCTCATCAACTTCATCTCTGCTGGTAAACTGTGGCTTTAATGCAGCTGCCTGCATAGCTACGTTTCTTGCCATCTCTTTGATCTCATCATTTACAACGTTGGTCTCAACGTCAACCAGAACGCCGATCTTGCCGCCTGCATGGATGTAGGAAGCAACAAAACCATTCTCCTCAGTTACCTTCTCGAAACGGCGGATATTCATGTTCTCGCCAATGATGGAAATCTGAGAGGAAAGAGCCTCTTTCACAGTCAGAGTCTCATCCTTAGCCCACTTTTCAGCCATAAAGCTGTCCATGTCAGCTGCGGAAGAAGCCAGAGCCTGTGCTGCTACGTCTGCAACATATGCCTGGAATACGGCATTCTTTGCAACGAAGTCAGTCTCAGCATTAACCTCTACTACTACTGCGGTCTTCTCATCAGCAGTCAGTAATGTATCTACAATACCCTCAGCTGCAATACGTCCAGCCTTCTTAGCTGCGCCTGCAAGTCCCTTTTCTCTTAAGAACTCAACAGCCTTGTCCATATCGCCGTCTGTAGCTGCAAGAGCCTTCTTGCAGTCCATCATTCCGGCACCGGTCATTTCTCTTAACTCTTTTACCATTGCTGCGGTTACTGCCATTTTGTCATCCTCCAATATTAAAAGTTTTAATTACGCCTCTGCACCCTCTGCTTCAAATGCGTCTACAGGTACTTCGATCTCCATTGCGCCCTCTAAAACTTCGCCCTGCTTAGCCTCGATCACAGCGTCAGCCATCTTGGAAACGATCAGCTTAACGGCTCTGATAGCGTCGTCGTTGCCGGGGATTACATAATCTAACTCTTCAGGATCGCAGTTTGTATCAACGATACCTAACAGAGTGATGCCCAGTGTATGAGCCTCCTGAATACAGATGTGCTCCTTCTTTGGATCTACTACGAAGATTGCGTCTGGGAGCTTCTTCATATCCTTGATGCCGCCCAGGTTCTTCTCTAACTTGTCCCATTCCTTCTTTAACTCGATAACTTCCTTCTTTGGAAGAACATCAAAGGTACCGTCCTCAGACATAGCCTCAATCTCTTTCAGTCTTGCAATACGGCTCTGGATGGTCTTGAAGTTGGTCAGCATACCGCCTAACCATCTCTCGTTTACATAGTACATACCGCAGCGCTCTGCCTCAGCCTTAATAGCCTCCTGAGCCTGCTTCTTTGTACCTACAAACAGGATGGTGCCGCCCTCAGCTGCGATATCAGATACAGCCTTGTAAGCCTCATCTACCTTGCCTACAGATTTCTGTAAGTCGATGATGTAGATGCCGTTTCTCTCTGTGTAAATGTATGGAGCCATCTTGGGGTTCCATCTTCTTGTCTGGTGACCGAAATGTACACCAGCTTCCAGTAACTGCTTCATAGAAATTACGCTCATGTTTATACCTCCGTTTGGTTTTTAGCCGAACCGCTGAGCATGGGTTCCGGCTTCGTCCGCCTGCTTCTCATGCTTCTTCAGAAGACCTGAGGCTTTCCCTTCAGGCACCTTTCCAAAAAATCCACAGACGTGTTTTTTCAGCCTTTCTACTATAACATAAAAAAAAGCAGCTTGCAAGCACTTTTTTGCAAACTGCCTTTTTATCTTTTTCAGGATTTTTTCAGCAAAGTCCTATTTCAGATTTGAATTAGAAGCCTTAATAGCTTTTAATTCATCAAACACAACATCATTGAGAACCTTAATATACGTTCCTTTCATGCCGGAAGAACGTGATTCAATTACACCGGCGCTTTCAAACTTACGCAGCGCATTTACAATCACGGAACGGGTAATTCCTACTCTGTCTGCGATCTTGCTGGCCACCAGAATCCCCTCATTTCCATTAAGTTCCTCAAAAATATGGATAATTGCTTCCAGCTCTGAAAAGGACAGGGTGCTGATAGCAGACTTGACAATCTGAACCTTTCTTGTCTCCTCTGCATTCTCCTCATTCACAGAACGCATCATCTCAAGTCCCACTACCGTAGTGCCGTATTCGCTGAGAATAATATCGTCAATATCATACTGGCTGTCAGATTTATAGATAAACAATGTACCCAGACGTTCTCCCGCAATATCGATCGGGGTGATAATGGCCTGATACTTTTTCACGTTCTCCTCCGCAAAGCCCAGCGTTGCCAGGTTTACGTTCTCCTTTGTAGACAAAACACTGAGAAGACGTTCGTTTAACATCTTATCAACATAGCCGCCTACCTGATCTTCAATCAGTTCCTCAATCTCGTCCACGCCCGGGCAGAGACTTACGCCAAGCACCTTGCCTTTTCTGCTGATAACAAGGATATTGGATAACAGGATCTCACTCAAAACTTTGCAGATGTCATTAAAAACAACCTTATGTGAATTGTTGTTATGCAATAGCTTGTTGATTTTTCTTGTTTTGTCCAACAATTGAACGCTCATAATCGAAACCCTCCTTATCTCAAAGGTATACTTTACTAATAATTGAATTTTAGCACAATTCGAAAGCAATAACAAGAGTTTTTTGAAGTTTTCGATTATTTTAAGATATTTATCTTTTTCTACTTCTCTTTTTCTGTCTGATCCATACGGTAGCCGCAGGTTTCGCTGGCACAGAGCAGCTTACTTCCCTTTTCTACCATATAAGAACCGCACTTAGGGCATTTCTGTGTGGAAGGCTTCTGCCAGGACATGAAATCACAGTCCGGATTTGCCTCGCAGCCATAGTAAAGACGGCCCTTTTTTGTCTTTTTGCGTACCACCTCTTTACCGCACTTGGGGCAGGGAACGCCAATTTTTTCCAGATATGGTTTGGTATTCTTACAGTCCGGGAAGCCCGGGCATGCCAGAAATTTACCATGGGGGCCATATTTGATAACCATGTTCCGACCGCAGAGCTCACAAATCTCATCTGTAACCTCATCCTCGATCTTTACGGATTCAAGCTCCTTTTCTGCAACCTTTACCGCCTCGTCCAGATCCGGGTAAAAATTGCTCACCACAGTTTTCCAGGCTACGGTTCCGTCTGCAACCTTATCCAGCAGAGATTCCATATTCGCGGTAAAGCTCATATCTACAATACTTGGAAAGGACTGCTTCATGATCCGGTTTACTACCTCTCCAAGCTCTGTCACATAAAGATTTTTATTTTCCTTTGCAACATAGCGTCTGGCAATAATGGTAGTAATGGTGGGCGCATAGGTACTGGGACGTCCGATTCCCTGCTCCTCCAGCGCCTTTACAAGGGAAGCCTCTGTATAATGAGCCGGCGGCTGGGTAAAGTGCTGGCTTGGCTCCAGTTTTTCCAGAGAAAGCGCACTTCCCTTTTCCATGGCTCCCATGGTCTGGCCCTTCTCCTCTTCATCATCTGCATCTACATATACAGACATAAAACCGTCAAAGGACAGACGGGACGCAGCTGCACTGAACAGCTGACTGCCTCCCCGGATTTTTACCGTAGTCGTCTCATACACGGCCGGAGCCATGCGGCTGGCAGCAAAACGCTTCCAGATCAGCTGATACAGACGGAAAAGGTCTCTTGGAAGAGACTCCTTTACCATTACAGGAGTAAGGGATATATCTGTGGGGCGGATAGCCTCATGAGCATCCTGGATCTTTCCTGCATTCTTTTTGGCCGGTTCGCCTGCAGCCATATAGTTTTCTCCATAGTGCTCTTTTACAAAGGCTCTTGCCGCAGCATCCGCTTCTTCCGCTATACGGGTAGAATCGGTTCGCAGATAAGTGATCAAACCAATGGTGCCATGCCCCTTTACCTCTACGCCCTCATAAAGCTGCTGAGCCAGGCGCATGGTCTTCTGGGTCGAAAAATTAAGAGCCTTTGAGGCTTCCTGCTGCATGGTGCTGGTGGTAAACGGAATGGGCGCTTTTTTAATGCGCTCTCCCTTTTTCACTTCATCCACAAGGTAGGATACGTTTTCTAAATCCTTCATAACCGCATCCAACTCTGCTTTGCTGCGGATCACCGTCTTTGCGCCTTTTGCCTTTTCTTCCTTTCCGCTGTCTGCGGGGCCGTAATAACGGGCAGTCAGCGGCTTTTTCATTCCGGCAATTTTAAAGGACGCGTCCAGGTTCCAGTATTCCTCAGGAATAAATGCATTGATCTCATCCTCACGGTCGCAGATCATGCGCAGGGCCACAGACTGAACGCGGCCGGCGCTTAAGCCTCTCTTAACCTTTGCCCATAAAAGCGGACTGATGCGGTAGCCTACCATACGGTCTAACATCCTGCGTGTCTGCTGGGCATTAACCAGATTCATATCCAGCGTTCTCGGGGCCTTTAAGGAAGCCTTTACTGCATTTTTAGTAATCTCATTAAAGCTGATGCGGTAAACAGATTTATTCTTTACCTCATCCAGCTTTAAAGCCTTCATCAAATGCCATGAAATAGCTTCTCCCTCCCGATCCGGGTCTGTTGCCAGATAAATTTTATCTGCTTTTTTTACTTCCTTGCGAAGCTTTGCAAGGATGTCTCCCTTTCCACGGATCGTAATATATTTTGGTTCATAATCATGCTCCGGATCAAAGCCCAGCTGGCTTTTGGGCAGATCCCTTACATGGCCTCCGGAAGCGTCTACCTCGTAGCTGCTTCCCAGAAACTTTTTTATAGTTTTCACCTTTGCAGGTGACTCCACGATTACCAGATGATTCGCCATGGTGTAAAACTCCTTATTTTGTGTTACTCATTCTTTCTGTCAGTTTCCCCTTGGGGCCATATCATAAATCCCCTCTGACATAGTACAGACCTGTTGTCCGCACTGCATAGCCTTCCAGCTCCAGAGTGAGAAGGACATCCATGGACTGGCTTACAGAAAATCCTGCCTTCGCTGCGATCTCCTCTACATGGAGCGGTTCGGAATCCAAGCAACTATACACCATTTTTTCACGCTTTGCAAGTCCCTTCTCAAATTTTTCCCCCGCCCGGTCTTTCTCTTTGTAGGAAATGCCCATGTTTTCCAAAAGGTTTTCCGCAGACAGGAGGACAAAAGCACCGGAAGCGATAAGCTGATTACAGCCTTCGCTCAGAGAATCTGTAATCCGTCCCGGAACCGCATAAATATCCTTTCCCTGATCCAGTCCTGTCTGGGCCGTGATCAGAGAACCGCTCTTTTTTCTGGCCTCTATCACCAAAACTGCGTCTGAAAGACCGCTGATGATCCGGTTTCTCATGGGGAAATTGCGGGCCAGAGGCGGGGCATCCGGGGGATGCTCCGATATAAGACCGCCCTGTTCCCCAATTTGAGTATACAGACTGTAATTGGACCTGGGATAACAGATATTTACGCCGCAGCCCAGAACTGCAAAGGTTTTTCCCCCTCCATCCAAAGCTCCTTTATGTCCGGCTCCATCGATTCCCCGAGCCAGACCGCTGATGATCGTTACGCCTGCCTCTGCCAGCTCTTTCGCCATATGCTCTGCCGTCTGCCGGCCATAAGCCGAACAGTCCCTGGCACCGATCACAGCGGCTGTTGGTCCACTCTCTCCGGGGAGCTCTCCCTTGACATACAAAGCGGCTGGAAAGTCATACAGGGAAAGAAGACGTGACGGATAATCCGGATCCAGATGCGTGATAAAACGGATTCCTTTTTCTGCCAGACGGTAATATTCTTCTTCCATCGGATAAAATTCCTTTTTCCAGGCATCATATCGTATACAGCTTTCCTCTGTCTTTAAGATCCCCGCTTTTTGAAGTTCCATTCCTTCTATATAATATGCATTTCGATAGCTTCCTGCAAATGCTCCGATCCGTTTTACAGTCACTGCTCCTATTCCCTCCATCCGGGTGAGCCAGTGCAAAAACAGCCGTTCTAATTCTTCTCTCGTCCCCATAACCGTCCCTCCAGTGTTCGGTATCCAAATGCCTCTGCCAGGTGTTCCCGCCTGATATTTTTCTCTCCTGCCAGATCCGCTATGGTTCTGGCTGTCTTTAAAACCTTATGATAGCTTCTGGCACTTAATCCTCTTATTTCATAAACTTTTTCGGCAAACTCCCGTTCCTTTTCTCCCAAAGAACAAAAACGCCGGATTTCCGCTGGCCCCATCCGACTGTTAAAGCGGATTTTCATTCCTTCAAAGCGCTTTTTCTGTATTTTTACGGCCCGTTCCACCCGTGTACGAATCTCTTTTGAGGATTCATTTTCCGCCGGAGTCTCTTCCAACTCCCGAAAGGAAACGGGAGCCGCCTCCACACCCATATCGAAGCGCTCTAAAATGGGGCGAGACAGCCTTCTTAAATACCCCTGAATCTGCGCCTCTGTACAGCTGCATCGGTTCCGATCCGGAAAAAAGCCGCAGGGACAAGGATTCATGGCTCCTACAATGAGAAAATCCGCCGGAAACTCACAGCTTCCCCAGACACGGCTGATCACAATTTTCCGTTCTTCCAGAGGCTGCCGCAGCGCCTCTATGGCGCCGCGGCTGAAATGAGGCAGCTCATCTAAAAACAGCACGCCTCCCGAAGCAAGCGAAAATTCTCCGGGAACCGGAAAGCGGCCGCCTCCCGTAAGGCCCTGAGGAGAAATAGTATGGTGGGGACTGCGAAAGGGCCGCTTAGAAAGCAGCGGACGCCCGGGGGGAAGCTTGCCGCAGACGCTGTAAACTCTGGATATCTCTATATCCTCTTCTCTGGTGAGACCAGGAAGAATCGTGGGAATACGGGAGGCCACCATAGATTTTCCGGTCCCCGCACTGCCGCACATCAAAAGTCCGTGCATTCCCGCAGCTGCCACCTCTGCCGCCCGCCGCAGCACCCCCTGCCCGTTTATCTCCTTAAAATCTGCTAAATCTCCTTCGCAGGCTCTATCATTCTCCTCCTCTTTTGTCCCCTCTTTCTGCCCTGTACTTTTCCAGTCCGGCTGGGCCAGCGTCTGAACCAGCTCTTTCAGCGAGCGGATCCCTATGATCTGTATTCCTTTTATGAGTCTTCCTTCCCTTTCATTTTCCCTCGGCAGGATACACTGTCTCAATCCCCTTGCTCTGGCAGCCTCCGTATGGACCAGAACTCCCGGCACCGGTTTTACGCTTCCGTCCAGCCCCAGCTCTCCAATCACAAGACATTCTCCCAGTCCGCCTGTATCTAAGACCCCAAAAGCACCTAATACTGCTACTGCAATGGGAAGATCAAAGGCCGTTCCTCCCTTTTTCACACCTGCCGGCGACAGATTTACCGTAATCTTTTTAGCCGGAAGCTGAAAGCCTGAATTTTTTAATGCGGTTCGGACCCGCTCCTGTGCTTCCCTGACCTCTGTGGACAGCTGACCGGATATGGAAAAACCTGGAAGACCATTTGCCACATCTGCTTCCACAGACACCGGATATGCCCCGATCCCCTGTATTCCGCTGCTGTTAATCCTTGTAAACATAAATCCTCCTCCTGTTTCGTTAAAAAGGTACACTTCGCCCCTGACTCGCCAATAATAAACGGGAATAAAAAAGATAAAACCAATGAAATTTCAGATATGATCAAACAGATTTGAAAAATTTGTTTAATAGATCAAACAGATATTTTTACTATACTGGATAACCTGCAAAATAGCAAGCAAAATTTAAGAGCCATACCAGCCTTTGGGACTCTGTCCGCTTCTGCTGATATGGCTCCTGTATTTTATTCTCTGTAGCCGTCCGGATTCATGGACTGCCATCTCCAGGAATCGGCACACATTTCCTCGATTCCCTTCTCAGCAACCCATCCTAACTCCTCTTTTGCCTTTGTGCAGTCCGAGTAACAGGTTGCGATATCTCCGGCCCTGCGAGGCTGAATTTCATACTTTAAGGTCTTCTGGCAGGCTTTTTCATAGGCATGAAGCACATCCAGCACGCTGTAGCCTACGCCTGTACCCAGGTTGTAGATGCTGACACCTTCTTTAGATTCCAGCTTCTTCATGGCCTTTACATGGCCTTTTGCAAGGTCTACCACATGGATATAATCTCTTACGCCTGTGCCGTCCGGTGTATCATAATCATTTCCGAATACATTTAAATGATCTCTCTTACCGATAGCTACCTGCGCAATATAGGGGACAAGATTGTTTGGAATTCCCTTGGGATCCTCTCCGATCCTTCCGCTCTCATGGGCGCCGATTGGGTTAAAGTAACGCAGAAGCACTACATTCCACTCCGGATCTGCAGTATGAAAATCGGTCAGGATCTGCTCCAGCATTCCCTTGGTACGTCCGTAGGGATTGGTAATCTCACCCTTGGGACATTTCTCTGTAATGGGAATCTGGGCAGGATCGCCGTATACGGTTGCGGAAGAGCTGAATACAATGTTCTTTACGCCGTGATTTCTCATCTCATCACACAGGATCAGCGTTCCTGTAATATTATTGTGATAATATTCCAGAGGCTTCTGAACGGATTCACCTACTGCCTTTAAGCCTGCAAAATGAATCACAGCCTCGATGGATTCCTGATTGAAAATCCCTTTTACCGCCTCGCGGTCCAACAGATCTGCCTGATAAAATTTCAGCTTCTTTCCCGTGATTTCCTCAACACGCTCCAGAGCCTTCTCGCTGGAATTGTAAAGATTGTCTACAACTACTACCTCATAGCCTGCATTCAGCAGCTCTACGCAGGTATGGCTTCCGATATATCCGGCGCCTCCCGTTACTAAAACAGCCATGTCATTTCCTCCTTATCCTGTCTTTCCTACTCAGTATAAACGGAAATCATTTCCATGACAATGCATATTTTTTAAATTTATTTACACTTTTATCCTGTATTTTAGATATTTATGGCGCTGCCGCTTAAAAATGCTCAAATTCTGCCCGAAGCTTCCCTATCGCCCGCTTTTCAATCCGGCTGACATAGGATCTGGATATCCCCATACGGGCCGCAATTTCCCTCTGTGTATGCTCCCTGCCCCGAAAGAGGCCATACCGCATGGAAATAACCTGTTTTTCCGGATCTGTCAGGCAGCGGTCAAAGGCCTGATACATTTCCCTGATATCCTGATCCAAAATCAGCCCGTCTATGGTTTCGGGATTTTCCATCTCGATCACATCCATCAAGCTTACCGTCTCTCCGTCCTTGTCTACTCCGATGGGTTCATAGAGGGATACCTCTCTTGCATATTTTTTTCCTGATCTGAGAAGCATCAGAATTTCGTTTTCCACGCACCTCGCAGCATAAGTAACGAGCCGCGAGCCCTTATCTGAATTAAATGTATTGACTGCTTTTATCAGTCCGATGGTTCCCACCGAAAGAAGATCCTCCGTTTCGTAATCCGGGCACTGATATTTTTTCACCACATGGGCTACCAGACGCATATTATGCTCGATGAGCATATTTCTGGCAGACTGGTCGCCCCCTTTGCAGCGCTCCAGACACTCCTTTTCTTCCATCTGGGATAATGGTTTTGGAAAAGTTTTCAAAGAAAGCCACCCCTGCATATTCTTACTTCATCATATGCCAGAGCAGCTTGCCAGGTGTACGTACTATTTTTCTAAAATGATCCTGCGGTAAAAAATCAGAGTGAGCACAGTTGCCGCGATCCATCCAAAGGGCCAGGCCATCCAGATTCCGGTGCTTCCAAAATGCGGGGTTAAAAACTCTGCCATAAGGATCCTTAAGATCAGATCCGGAACTGTAGCGATCACAAAGTATTTCATAGCCCCTGCTCCCCGGATAATGCCGTCTGTCATCAGCTTTACCGCTATCATAAAGTACATGGGGCCTACGATCCTTAAAAATAATATCCCTGCTTCGATCGCATCTTTGCTCTCCCCGCCCAAAAACAGCCCCATCATCTGCCTTCCAAAAAAGGCATACAAAATCACAAAGGGAAGGGCTGCAAAAAGCGACAAGCCAATCCCTGTATAAAATCCGGCCGGAATGCGGTCTCGTTTTCCAGCTCCCAGATTCTGGGCCGTATAGCTGGAAAGACAGCTTCCCAAAGCCATGAAGGAATTGATGGCAAAGGTATTGAGCTTGATCGCCCCGGAATACCCTGCGATCACCGCAGAGCCGTACCGGTTTACGATCTCCTGAACAAACATATTTCCCACAGACAGGACGCTCTGCTGAAGGATGCTGGGAACCGCAATGGCTGCAATCTGGCCCAAAAGCACCCAGTCAAACAGCCGCGGCCTTCCCTCACAGGAAATCTTCTTAAGCCGGGATCTCAGTGTCACAAGTGCCAGCACAGCGGAAATTCCCTGAGCAATAAAGGTCGCCCAGGCCACACCTGCCACTCCCAGGCCAAGTCCTGCCACAAACCAGAAATCCAGAAAAATATTTCCCAGAGAAGAACCGATCAAAAAATACAGAGGCGTCCTGCAATGCCGCTGTCCGCAATACTGTAAAACTGCTGAAACATTACGCTTGCCAGCATGGGAAGAAGAAAGCGCCACAGGGTATGACGCGGATGCTCCCTTGTCAGATCTTTCATTCTCATTATCCTCGTTTCACGCCGGTATAATTTTCCTTTTTCAATCGGATAAAAGGCCCATGGACCGTTTTGCCCATGAGCCGTATCTTTTGGTGGGATCGTTTCAGCTGTTCCGATGGATGCAGTACAGCTATGCTTTAGTGATGGAACAGGCGGATTCCTGTAAATGCCATTACCATGCCGTACTGATCGCAGGTTTCGATCACCTGATCATCCCGGACAGAGCCTCCCGGCTGTGCTACATATTTTACACCGCTTTTATAAGCCCTGTCAATATTATCTCCGAAGGGGAAGAAGGCGTCCGAGCCAAGAGCTACGTCCGTAAGGCCGTCCAGCCATGCCCGCTTTTCTTCTTTTGTAAATACAGGGGGCTTTTCCTTAAAGATACGCTCCCATCTGCCCTCTGCCAGCACATCCATATAATCCTCGCCAATGTATAAATCAATGGCATTATCTCTGTCTGCCCGGCGGATGCCGTCGATAAAGGGCAGATTCAACACCTGAGGCGCCTGACGCAGATACCAGTTATCCGCCTTGCTGCCTGCCAGCCTGGTACAGTGTACTCTGGACTGCTGGCCTGCCCCGATTCCTATGGCCTGTCCGCCCTTGGCAAAGCAGACCGAATTAGACTGGGTATACTTTAAGACAATCAGGGAAATGAGAAGATCTCTTGCCGCATCCTCAGGAAGCTCCTTTTCCTTTGTGACAATATGCTCCAACAGAGTTTTATCAATTTTTAAATTATTATGGCCCTGCTCAAAGGAAACGCCAAACACCTGCTTGCGCTCCAACGCCTCCGGTTCATAGTCCGGATCAATCTGGATCACATTGTAATTACCGTTTTTCTTGGTCTTTAAGATCTCCAGTGCCTCCGGCTCATATCCCGGAGCAATCACACCATCTGAAACCTCTCTTTTAATCAGCCGTGCCGTATCCACATCACAGATATCGGACAGAGAAATAAAATCTCCAAAGGAGGACATACGGTCTGCGCCTCTGGCTCTGGCATAGGCACAGGCTAAGGGTGAAAGCTCTCCCAGATCATCCACCCAGTAAATTTTCCTTAACACCCCATCCATAGGAAGGCCCACAGCGGCTCCTGCCGGGGAAACATGCTTAAAGGAGGTGGCTGCCGGAAGTCCTGTTGCTTCTTTTAACTCCTTTACAAGCTGCCAGCCGTTTAAGGCGTCCAGAAGATTGATATATCCTGGCCTGCCGCTCAAAACTGTGATGGGAAGCTCCCTGTCGTTTTCCATAAAAATCCGTGAGGGCTTCTGATTGGGGTTGCATCCGTATTTTAATTCCAGTTCTTTCATGATTCTCTCTCCTGACTCATTTCAAAGATGACTAGTTATTTTTATTTACAATCCTTGTTTCTGTCTCTCCCGTGGCAATATCAATATAGCGCACAAAAAGGGATACCTTGTTATCCTCGTTTAAGCTGTTCCAGATCATGGATGTAAATTCGTCAATAGTTCCCTCAATGGCAACTGCCTTGGGTTCTCCCTCAAAGCTTGGAAGGGGACTGCCGTCATGCATGTATGTATGGATAAAATGGCCCGTTCCTGCCACTGGATTCTGGTATGCGTAGGTAAAGCGCAGACAGGAGGACGGATCACCCTGATTGCTCTTTAAAATAGACATGGCATAGCTGTAATGTCCCTGTTCCGTATGAAGGATACCGGAAATCCGCGGAGTATAGTTAGGAGCATCCGGTTCAAATTCCCGGCTGCGCAGAGACTGCTCAAAGGTAAGCTGATGGTCCATTCCCTCATAAATGGTATCGGTCTGATCGCCGTTTGTAACTATGGTCTTATTACCCAGAACGCGAACCGGAGCATAAATAATCAGGCTGGGATCCTCCAGCTTCTCAGGATCAAAGGCCTCAGTACGGATACCCTCGCCCTCTTTTACAAACACACGGTTACGGCTGTTTGCGCTTCTTCCCATGATAAAATAGGCGGTCACTGCATATCTGCCGTCCCCTGTCTCTCCGATGACAATTCCCCGCCCCGGATACGCATTGGTCTTTAATTCCTGTTCCAGTGATCTTACATTCATGTCTTTGGCCTCCATATGATAAAAAATAAAGTAAAAAACCGGCAGCCTGGTACACATTTTAAGGGTGCCCAGGCGGCCGGCTCGTAACTGCGAACATTCTCTGTTCCGTTTCGCGTGCTCCCTGTGGTTATTCCCACGATCCGCCAGTCACACGCTTGCTCATTCATTTTAAGTATATATGATTTTTACTAATAAGACAAATTATTTTTAGAAGCTTTACTTATTACTTCTGCTTATGAACCATCCCTCATGCCTATTCGTTCCGAATGGCTGCCAGAGGACTTAACTTCATAGCACGGACTGCCGGCATAAAGCCCGCTGCCATACCTACAAAAACCGCAAAACCAACGGCTGCAAGGGAAAGCCAGGGGGGAATCCGGGACAGGTCTCCTGAAAGGGACATATTTACAAAACGGTTTACAATGGCAGAAACACCGTAGCTTAGGGCTACTCCCACTGTTCCGCCCATAAAGCCGATAAAGCCTGATTCAATGAGAAACATATTGCGGATGTTTCCCATATCACAGCCTAAAACCTTCATTACGCCGATTTCCTTGGTGCGCTCATAAATCGACATCATCATCGTATTGGCAATACCGATGGCTGCCACAAAGAGAGAAACCGCGCCGATCCCGCCCAGAACAGCCTGAACCATATTGGACTGCTGTCTGGAGCTTTCCAGAAAGTCCATCTGGCTGTTGACCTGATATCCCATAGCCGCCAGCTGTTCCTGCACCTGGGTTACATTCTCCATATCGTCCACAAAGACCTCTGCACTGTTATAAACAAGCTCATTTAAGGGCTTTCCCTTTTTATTGGTGGGCTGTCCGGGAATAGGAGTACCCTTTTTAAATACCTTTTTTAACTGGGCTTTTAAGCCGTCAATATCCGTAAATACATACCAGGAATAGTTGCTGTAGCTGCCTTCTCCTCCTGCCGTCATTCCTGTGGTTTCTATCATGTACTTTTTAGGCGGCTTCATGGGAGTCCCGTCTGAAGAGCTGCCGGAACCCTGGCTCTGATAATACGCATCCATGTCAAAAATGACAAACATGGGTTTTCCCATAGGGTCCACATCCGGCATTTCTCCTGTATCCCAGAAGCCCTTTCCTGTTTTGGCGTTTGTAAAATCCCGGATGACTCCATTTCCGAATACCAGTCCCAGCTCTCCCTGTTCAGGAATCCGCCCTTCTCCCAGATCCAGCTGTTCCAGGTAGGACTGGCTGACGCCCTTTAACTGGACAAAAGTAGAAATATAAGCCCCCTGGCGCATCACCACATTCATATTTAAAACAGGGGAAACACCCGTTACATGAGGAATACGTTTAAAGCTGTCTATTACTTTATCAGTGATATAATTCGGCTCATCTTCACCGCTCTGAGCGGATGACACTGCGCCTATCATCCCCATTCCTCCCCCGGAGTTCTGACCGTACACCTCAATGGTTGTCAGGCTGCCCCAGGAGGCAATCTGCTCCACGGTCATCTCATTTAAACCGATTCCAAGGGAAACCATAACCACAATAGCCGCTGTTCCTATGATTACTCCCAGTACCGTCAGTACCGTCCGCAGCTTTCTGCGCCTTAAATTATTCATGCTCATGATCAGAAGATCAGGAAATTTCATCTTCTATCTCCTCTTGCTCCTTCGCCGCTTTGCGCTTTTTGCGGATATGACGGATTGTGATAAAAATCACAGCACCGCCCGCAGCTGAGCCTCCCGACAGAATCCAGATTTTATGGGCTTCAAAAAAGGACGGCTCCTCCGGCTCCATCAGCTCCTGATCCATAGACATAGATGGATCAAAGTCTGTTTCCAGCTCTTCTGTCACCATCAGATTCAGTTCCTTTTCCACCGGCTCTGCCGCCTGTCCGTTCTCATCCTCATAGTGGATCTGAATACGGATCGTACCGTCATCCATAGTAGGAGCAATCCCTGTAAGCATTGTATCCACATTTCCCGTTTCTCCGGGCTTAATATTGCCTACATATGTATCCACAGGCTTGATGGAATCTCCCTCAAAGGTTACGTTTACATTATAAAGGATCACCTTTCCCGTGTTGTTGATTCCAAACATCACGTTGGATTCAGAGCCAACAGACATGGTATCTGGCATTACATCAATATTGCTGGTGCTGAGGCGGGCATACTGCTTTACGGGGATATCCACAATAATGCTTTCCTCTGCGTTTTTAAACTCCGGGCTGTCGTATTTTTCCTTTACCGTAATGCCGTAGGAGCGCTGATCCACACCTGCCTTGGCTGTAAATTTGGCCCGGATCTCTGTGGTCTGGCCCGGAGCCAGGGAATCCACAACCATAGAAGCTGTACCGGACTCTGTGGTAAAAACGGCACTGTCGGAAACCTTTTCCGACTCCAGATTAAACAGGATATTCGAGGCCGGAACCGTGGTAGATGCATTTTTCATATTTAATACAAGCTCAAACTCATTGCCTGCATAGACCTCCTCCGGCACCGTATAATATCCCTCTACGATCACTCTGGCTCGGACTCTGTCATTTGCGTCAAATTCCCCCAGGTCGTCCTCCTTATCCTTGGACACCACATGAACATAAAATACGCCCTCCTCTGTGTGAAGGTCGCCCTCAGAGCTTAAGCGGAAGGTAATAGTAAATTTGATCGGATAATAGCCTGTATAGGAGTCCTCGCGGATGGCCATGCTGTACTGAGCCGCCACAGTTTCTCCCGGACTGACCCGCTCAAAGGTACGGTCATAATTGCCGTCATTGATCTCAAAGGGGAATTTGGCATCATCCTCCGAAAGCCCCATGGAAATGGTTACATCCTGGGCTGTGGTTTCTCTTTTATTGCGGAAATTCACGCCAAAGTCAATGACATTGGGATAAACTCCCCTGGGTGTGGACTGATTTTCACCAATCACAAAGTAATTTCCCTCTTTTTTATCCTCTTCCTCATCCTCAGAGGTAGTGGAACTGGTGGAAATCCAGATATTGATGTAATCCACATCATATCCTCCATCCCACTCTAACTGAATGGGGATGCTGTAATAGCCTTGGGCGGCATCCCTGCGGACTCTGGCGGAAAGGGAAACGCTTTTTACATTGCCCGCCTTTATATTTCCTACATTTTTTCCCACAAAGGTGGTTTCCATAATTTCAAAGGGATAGTAATCAACCGTATAGTCGCTTTCGCCCTTTGACTCGATCTGCTGAAATTCCGTTGTTTCAAGAAGACTTACCTTTAGATTATCCATGTCCTCATCCGTCGCCCGGACCCGGAATGAAATGCTCATGGACTTGCCGATATTCCCTTTGGGAGACTTGGTTGTGAATATATAATCATTATCACTGGCATTGGTATTATAACCTGTCTTAAAATCACTGGCCAGGGACAGAATACTTCCGGCTGTCATTATAAAGGCCGCTGCAAAAACAAGCAGCATCCCTGTCTTTTTCCATACTTTCATACTGTTTTTTCCTCCGTCTCATCCAGGGCGGACCGGCCCCCGGTCTCTATGCCCGTAATCTTTCCGTCCACAATCCGGATCCTGCGGTCTGCGTAGGAAGCCAGATTGTTGTCATGGGTAACCATCACAAGTGTCTGCTTCTGTTCCCTTACAATGCGCTGCATCAGCCGCAGTACCTCCATGGTCGTTTTGGAATCCAGATTCCCCGTAGGCTCATCCGCAAAAATAATCTGCGGGTCTACCACCAGAGCCCTGGCGATGCCCACTCTCTGCTGCTGGCCTCCGGACATCTGATTTGGCATATGCTTTTCCTGATCCGCCACCCCCATCAGCGCCAGAAATTCCCTGGCCTTTTTAAGCCGCACTCTTTTGGCCACTCCCCGGAAAGATAAGGGAAGGGCTACATTTTCAATGGCATTCATGGTATTTAAAAGATTATAGGACTGGAAAATAAATCCAACCTTTTCCCGCCTAAAGGCCACAAGCTGTTTTTCCGTCAGCCGTTCCATATGAACCTTTCCTATGATGATCTCGCCTTTGGTAGGCTTCTCCAGTCCGGCTAGCATATTTAAAAGGGTGGATTTGCCGGAACCGGAGGTTCCTACGATCGCAACAAACTCTCCCTTATATATTTCAAAATCCACGCCGTTTAATGCCCGTACCTTTGTCTCTCCCACCCGGTAAATCTTATACAGATCCCTTACGCGGATCACGGGAACCGGAGCTTTCTTCTCTGTTTCTGTCAATGAACTCTCCTTTACCTGCCTGTAAAAGGCATGGTTGTGTTGTCTGTCTTTAGACAGTATACCATAAAACGTCAATAGCCGCTGTCCCTTTTTCCTTTAAAGTTCCTTAAATATTTTTTACGGTCCATCCAAATTCTACTTGACTTCTTTGTCATTCTATGTAAGAATATGACGAGGCACAAATCAGTGCCATATCTGGCTGTCCGGCTATCGCACTGGTTCAGTGTGGACTATTTCCCAAAATCACTTAAAATAAAATAGAAAAGGCAAAGGAGAATCACATGAGACACTTACTGAATCCCTTAGACTTCTCTGTGGAGGAAATCGATGACCTTTTAGCATTAGCCAGAGACATCGAGAAAAATCTTCCCAGATATGCGCACGTTTGCGACGGCAAAAAGCTGGCTACTCTGTTTTATGAGCCCAGCACCAGAACACGCTTAAGCTTTGAAGCAGCCATGATGAACCTGGGCGGCAATGTTCTCGGCTTTTCTTCCGCTAATTCCAGTTCTGCTGCAAAGGGAGAAAGCGTTGCCGACACCATCCGTATGATTTCCTGCTACGCCGATATCTGCGCCATGCGTCACCCCAAAGAGGGTTCCGCATTTGTAGCAGCCCAGAAGGCAGAAATTCCTGTTATCAATGCAGGTGACGGCGGCCATCAGCATCCCACCCAGACTCTGACAGACCTTATGACCATCCGCTCCTTAAAGGGACGCCTGGATAATTTAACCATCGGCCTGTGCGGCGACCTTAAATTCGGCCGTACCGTTCATTCCTTGATCAGCGCCATGATCCGCTATCCGGGTGTAAAATTCGTTCTGATCTCCCCGCCGGAACTTCGTATTCCTGACAGTATCCGCGAGGACGTACTGGAAGCCAACAACATCCCATTTGAAGAGGTCGGAAATCTGGACGACGCTCTGGGAAGCCTGGATATCCTTTATATGACCCGCGTACAGAAGGAGCGCTTCTTCAACGAAGAGGATTATATCCGCTTAAAGGACTGCTATATCCTGACACGCAAAAAGATGAAGCTGGCAAAGCCGGATATGTACATCCTTCATCCCCTTCCAAGAGTAAACGAAATCTCTGTAGAGGTAGATGACGATCCGAGAGCCGCTTACTTCAAACAGGCCCAGTACGGCGTATATGTCCGTATGGCACTGATCATGACATTACTGGAGGTAGAAAAGCCATGTTAAATATCAGCGGATTAAAAGAAGGCATTGTCCTTGACCACATTGAGGCAGGAAAGAGCCTGGATATTTACTATCACCTGGGCCTTGACAAATTAGACTGCCAGGTTGCCATCATTAAAAATGCCCGAAGCAACAAAATGGGCCGCAAGGACATTATCAAGATCGAAGGCGGTTTAGATAAGCTGGATCTGGATATTCTGGGCTATATCGATCACAACATCACTGTAAATATCATCCGTGATGACAGAATTGCTGAAAAGAAGGCCTTAAAGCTTCCCAAAAAGATTACCAACGTGATCCACTGCAAGAATCCACGCTGCATTACCTCCATCGAGCAGGAGCTTCCCCACATCTTCTATCTGGCAGATGAAAAGACAGAAACCTACCGCTGCCAGTACTGTGAGGAGAAATACAGCGAGTACAATCAGTAATGCGCTCCGTCCGTTTGGACGCAGCCCGTTAAAAAACCGGCTTTCCGCTTTTAAAGCGGAGGCCGGTTTCCTTTTTCCTTCTTTATTTGTTTTCCGGAACAATCTCGATCCAGTATCCGTCCGGATCGGAAATGAAATAAATTCCCATGGCCGGATTCTCATAGCAGATACAGTCCATTTCCTGGTGTTTTTTATGGATCGCTTCATAATCATCCACATGGAAAGCCAGATGGAATTCGCACTCACCCAGATTATAGGGTTCTGTGCGATCCTTAAGCCAGGTCAGCTCCAGGGTAAAATCACTGAGGCCGTCTCCTAAATATACCAGCTTAAAGGAGCCGTCGGAAGCATCCTTCTCTCTTACCGGCTTAAGTCCCAGGGCTTTCTCATAAAACTCCAGACTCTTTTCCAGATTCAGTACATTAAAATTAAAATGATTGAATTTTACCATATATTTACTCCTGTTTATTTCTGAGGAACCATAACTTCCATGCCGCCCATGTAAGGTCTTAATGCCTCAGGGATCTTTACGCTGCCGTCTGCCTGCAGATTGTTCTCCAGGAAAGCAATCAGCATACGGGGAGGTGCTACTACGGTGTTATTTAAAGTATGTGCCAGATACTTGGTTCCGTCCTCACCCTGTACGCGAATCTTTAAACGGCGTGCCTGAGCGTCCCCTAAATTGGAGCAGCTGCCTACCTCAAAATACTTTTTCTGTCTTGGAGACCACGCTTCTACATCGCAGGACTTCACCTTAAGATCAGCCAGATCGCCGGAGCAGCACTCTAAGGTTCTTACCGGGATATCCAGGGAACGGAACAGATCTACTGTATTCTGCCACAGCTTGTCGTACCATACAGGGCTTTCCTCTGGTCTGCAGACAACGATCATCTCCTGCTTTTCAAACTGATGGATGCGGTATACGCCTCTCTCCTCGATGCCGTGAGCGCCCTTCTCCTTGCGGAAGCATGGGGAATAGCTGGTAAGCGTCATGGGAAGCTCTGCCTCTGGTGTAATGGTGTCAATAAACTTTCCGATCATGGAATGCTCGCTGGTTCCGATCAGATAGAGATCCTCTCCCTCGATCTTGTACATCATGGCATCCATCTCGGCAAAGCTCATAACGCCTGTTACTACATTGCTGCGGATCATAAAGGGCGGTACACAGTAGGTAAAGCCGCGGCCGATCATGAAGTCTCTTGCATAGGAAATCACTGCGGAGTGAAGTCTGGCAATATCGCCCATCAGATAGTAGAAGCCGTTTCCTGCTACTCTTCTGGCAGCATCCAGATCAATGCCATTGAAGCGCTCCATGATATCTGTATGGTATGGGATCTCAAAATCAGGAACCACCGGCTCACCGAACTTCTCGATCTCTACATTTTCACTGTCATCCTTACCAATGGGTACGCTTGGATCGATGATATTGGGAATGGTCATCATGATCTTTAAGATTTTCTCGGAAAGCTCGCTCTCTTTTGCCTCTAACTCAGCCAGTCTGGCGGAATTGGCGCTGACCTGCTTCTTTACCTCTTCTGCCTCTTCCTTCTTTCCCTGGCCCATGAGAGCGCCAATCTGCTTAGACAGCTTGTTTCTGCTGGCTCTGAGATCATCTGCCTCCTTCTGGGTAGCGCGGTTTTCAGCGTCCAGCGCGATCACCTCGTCTACCAGGGGAAGCTTTCCGTCCTGAAATTTATTTTTAATATTCTGCTTTACGATGTCAGGGTTTTCTCTGACAAACTTTAAATCTAACATGATACTCCTCCTGGATCTCCTTACTGTATTTACATACTTGTTTATGAGTATATAACATTTTCCAGTGAAATAAAAGCCTTTTTTTGAAAAAGCTCCCTTCCGGCGCCTATTCGTCCGTCATCTGGCACAGACTGCCTAAAAGCAGTTCAAAACAGACTCCGTTTTTAACCGGTATCTGAAGTTCTCCGGAACGCACAATGCAGTCTCTTACAAAATCAGCCGCCAGATTAACAGACCGCTTTAGGCTCCAGCCCCGGATGCATCCGCCGGCAATAATGGAGGAAAACACATCTCCCGTACCGGGCCGTTCCTCTCCTGCGGCTTTACGGCTCAAAAAGGAGACCTCTCCCTCTCCCTCTGCCATGGCATTTACCAGGTCAGGACCCTTTCGGATCCCTGTGATCACTACAGCGGAAGGTCCCAGCTTCTGAAGGCGCCTTACAAGACCAGCCAGCGCCTCATGACTCATTTCCCCGCTCTCGTAGGGAACATCTGCGAGAATACAAGCCTCTGTAAGGTTGGGTGTCAGTATGTCAGCCATGGCAGCCAGCTCCCGCATCCGGCTGCACATGGACGGCGTGTAGGTCGCATAGGCGATTCCATGATCTCCCATAATGGGATCTACCAGAACCTTCGTCTCAGGCGTGCGGAAGGCTGCGATCATATCCTTTACAATCTCAATCTGGCGCTCCGAACCCAGAAAGCCTGTGGAAATTCCGTCAAAGGTAAGCCCCAGCTCCTTCCATTTCTCAATATAGGGTTCCATATGGTCGGTATAATCGTCAAAATAATACACCGGAAAACCTGTGTGATTGGAAAGGATCGAGGTCGGCACCGGACAGCACTGGATACCCATGGCCGATAAAATGGGAAGAGCCACTGTAAGAGAACAGCGGCCGTACCCGGAAAGATCGTTTATCATTGCAATTTTCTTCTGATGGTAATTTGGCATAACGGATACTCCTTATTTCAGCTTGTCAGCCAGCCCTGACCGGATCAAAGCCCGGCGAAGGGGCATATAGATCACAAGGGAAGCAATGGCGGAAAGAACTGCGTTGATGGAGGTGGAGGCCACGTTCCATACAAGGGCAAGCTCTGCCGCCGGCTTTCCAAGGATCAGAAGCTTGTAATAATATCCAAACAACGGATCAAAGATCATATTAAAGACAAGACCGCAGACCGCTCCTGCCGCCGCAAAGCGCAGCACATGACCCTGGTCGCTGCTTTCATCGATATGACCAAGCCTGTGAGCCACAAACCCGGTAATCAGACCGATACAGAGCTTCAGGATAAAGGTCTTGGGAGCATATATTACATAGACCGGATCGAAAAGATCCCCGATGGTCATGCCGATGGCTCCGCCCAGACCGCCGTAAAAACCGCCCAGAATCAGGGCGCCCAGCACACAGACTGCGTTTCCCAGATGAATGGAGGTGGCATCTCCGCCGGGAAGGGTAATCTTGATCTGCAAAAAGGTAAATACTACATAGGAAAGGGCTGCAAAAAGCCCGGTCATGGCAATCTTTGATAATTTCATAATCATCCGCTCCTCACATGCATTTTATGATGCATATGGTACCACCAAAGTGGATGGTCACAAATATCCAGTTTGTCACTTTTTAACCAGTCCAGTTTCTTCAAACATCAATCATGAGATTCCACCGCCATCAGAACGCCCTCTGAAAAGGTAATCCGTCCTTCTTCCTCTATGAGCTCATTGCTGATGCAGAGACTGGTACCGATGCAGATATCTTTATTTTCCAGCGGATATTTAAAGCCCTTTAAGGTAATTCCCGTTACCTCCTGTGTAAGAGGGAGGAAGGAAATATACGTTCCCCAGACTTCATGCCTGCGAAATACAGTTTCTCCGTCAATCAGATACAGACGGTTCTGAGGGTCTATGATACTGGCCCGGATTCCCTTTTGAAGACAGGGATATAAAAGCTGTATATTGCCGATCATATGATCCAGACGTCCTCCAGTGGCTCCAAGGATAACGATTTCTCCTGCTCCCATGGCCATGGCCCGCTTTAAGGCCAGCTCTGTATCCGTATCGTCCTTTTCCGGCTGGTGGACCTCCCAGACAATATGCTCCATCTTCCGGTAAAATACCAGAACCGACGGATCAACGGAGTCAAAATCACCTACGATCACATCCGGCACAAGGCCCAGCTCCTTTGCACCTTTCAGTCCGCCGTCTACCGCGATCACTCTGTTAAATTCCTCTTTTTGTAAAAAGGAACCGGCGAAGGCCGGATCAAGCCGTCCGCCGGTAAGGATCAGACATCGTTTCATTTCTCGTATTCCTTAAAAATTTCCACCATCTCTCTTGTGCGGGCTGCCGGGTCTGTTCCGAACACGGCGCTTCCCGCTACAAAGATATTGGCTCCTGCCTCTAAAACCTCTCTTACATTGGCTGCGCTGATGCCTCCGTCTACCTGGATATCCGTCTTAAGTCCCCGCTCGTCGCAAAGCCTTCTCACTGCTTTTACCTTTTCGATGGTATAGGGGATGAACTTCTGTCCGCCAAAGCCCGGATTAACGCTCATGATCAAAACCATGTCCACCTGATCCAGAACATGTTCCAGTACAGAAACAGGAGTTGCCGGATTTAAAGCCACTCCGGCCAGACAGCCGGCTTCCTTGATCTGGCTGATCACCCGGTCTAAATGCTTACAGGCTTCGACATGGACAGTGATCACATCCGCTCCTGCCTTCTTTATATCCTCCACATAGCGGCCCGGCTCCTCCACCATCATATGAACGTCAAACACCCGGTCTATTACCCGGCGGATGCTTTTGATCACCGGCATACCAAAAGAAATGCTCGGCACAAAGGCGCCATCCATCACATCCAGATGAATCCACTCTGCTCCGGCCTCTGAAACAGCCCGAAGCTGGCTTCCAAGCTCTGCAAAATCTGCCGCCAGAACCGACGGCGCTACCTTATAATACATTCCCTAATATCTCCTTTTCTGCTTAAGTTCTTCATAGATCAGGCGGTAATCCTCATAACGGCTGGGACTGATTTTTCCCTCTTTGACCGCTTCCTTTACCCCGCAGACCCTTTCTCCTATATGGACACAGCCCAAAAAGCGGCATTCATCCTCAAATTCTGCAAACTCCGGAAAAAACTCCTTCAGCTCAGATGCCTCTATTTCCGGCGTATACATGGAGCTGAAGCCCGGTGTGTCCATCATATAAGTATCTTTTTCCACGAAAAACAGTTCTGAATGACGGGTGGTATGCTTTCCGCGCTCAATCTTCCGGCTGATGCCTCCTGTTTCCATGGATGCCTCCGGCTGGATCCGGTTTGTAAGGGAGGATTTCCCCACTCCGGAAGGACCGGCCAGCACTGTCGTACGCCCCCTTAAAAGCTCACGAACCTGATCCATCCCCAGATCAGCCCTGGCACTGATAAAGTGAACCTCATAACCTGCGCCCTCATATATCTTTTTGTATTCCTCCTCCATGGCACCATCTCCCAGATCCACCTTATTAAAGCAGATCACCACCGGAATCTCCTCCATAGCCATCATCACCAGAAAGCGGTCCAGAAGATTTAAATTGGGGGATGGCTGAGTCAGGGCAAAGAGCACCAGCGCCTGATCCACATTGGCTGCCGCCGGGCGCACCAGCGCATTTTTTCTCGGAAGGATCTCGTCGATATTCCCCTCTCCTGCTTCTTCATCCAGGATGGAAAATTCCACATTATCCCCTACCAGGGGCTTAATTTTCCTGTTTCTGAAAATGCCTTTTGCCCTGCACTGGTACACCCGGTTTTCGCCGTCATTTACATAATAAAAGCCTGCAATTCCCTTAATTATCTTTCCTGTCATATTGTTTCCTGTTCTTTTTTATCCTGCCTGGAAAAAGGATACCGGCCAGGACTGGATCACCTTATCGTCATTATCCACATCTACAATCTCCACAATCCCGCTGTCAACGCCGTATGCGCCCTTGATCCGCGAGAATACAACGGGAATATCCTGAGAGCCTACTACCAGTCTGGGACTGATCAGGTTTGTGTATACATAGGTATTGGCATCCTTGGGGTCCTTTTGCTTTAAACGGATCAAAATACGCACGCTGCTTGTCTGGGAAGCAGGGCCGATATAATTGCTTAAGGAGCAGGTAGCGTCAATGGAACCGACATAATATTTCTCTTCCTCTCCTGTTTTTGCTGCAGCAGCCTCTGTGGAAGCCTGAGTACTGTCATTAACTACATAATCCACTGCAGACTGTGGTTCCAACATGGTTCCCGGCAGTTCACTCTGAGAAAGAACCTGCCCCTGAGGCCTGGAAGGATCGTACTCATAAATCACCGTACCGCTCACAAGACCGGCTGCCTTTAAAAGAGCATCTGCTGCTGCCGCATCGCCGTCCGTCAGTTTTGGCACCTGTCCCTGAACTGTTTTAGGGCCTGAGCTTACAAAAAGCTCCACCGTATCTCCCGCCTTTGCTTCTTCTGTTCCAACACGGATCACTTTTCCCTTCGGCACCGTATCATTTGCTTCTTCTTTTGCAGCCGGAATCAGATCCTTATCTTTTAAAAGCTCCTCTGCCTGCTTTTTATCCATACCGGATAAATTAAGCGCCTTTACGTCTACCCGTTCGCTTCCCTTGCTGATGGTAACGCCTACGGTACTCCATTTTTCTACTGCTGTCCCCTCGTCCACATCCTGGCGCATTACATAGCCCTTGGAATAGTTTTCGGAGTACTCTTCCCCTGTAACCTTCATTACAATGTCATATTCCTTAAGCTTACTTTCCGCCATATCCCGCGGCAGATCTAAGACATTTGGCATCACAGTCTCTCCGCCATCCGGAATCACCTGAATTTCCTCCATAGATTCAGTCTGTGTGACGGCTTCTGTCTGATTTGCCTGGCTGTTTTGCCCGCTTCCGGGCCAGAACAGCCCCGTAAGTCTTGAAAACACAAAAACAACCACGATCACGACCAGTATGGCAGCTATAATGCCAATAGCGGCGATCATCCGTTCAAACTGTGTGCTTACATCCTCGTCCCGCTTTCTGGAGGGAATCTTTTTATGAAATTCTCTTTTGCGGGAAGAATGATGCCTGCTGCGATAATCTCCCGCGCCGTCGCCAGACTCCTCTGCGTCCTCTTTAGACAAGCTGTCTGGGGATTCATTTTCCTCATCAGACGGTTCAAGGCCCTCTGTCCCTTTTTCCGCCTCATCTGCGCCAGGCTCCCTGCTTTTACGGCGGTGATGATCCCGGATCTGGCTTAACTCGTCTTTAGAAATAGGGCGTGTCTGATAGGGATCCCCTTCTTCCGCTGTTTCCTCATTTTGGTAAATATCACATTCCGGATCCATAAGCACCCGGCGCAAATCGTGGATTACCTCCTCCATAGAGCCATAGCGCCTGTCCGGCTTCTTTTTGGTACATTTTAAAATGATATCCTCCAGCCCCGGATAGACCTGAGGATTATAATCTCCCGGCGGGATCACCGGATCCTCCAGATGGGCCAGAGCCACAGCAACCGTGTTATCCCCCTCAAAGGGAACCCGGCCTGCAACCATTTCATAGAGCGTAATTCCAAAGGAATAGATATCGCTGCGCTCATCACAGTATCCGCCTCTGGCCTGCTCCGGTGAAATATAGTGCACCGAGCCCACAGCAGCCGATGAATTAACCGTCTGGCTGGAAACGGCTCTGGCAATGCCAAAGTCTGCTACCTTTACCTTGCCGTCCTTTGAAATGATCATGTTCTGAGGCTTGATGTCCCGGTGGATGATATGCTGCTCATGGGCTGCCGCAATCCCCTGCGCCACCTGGATGGCAATACCGATCGCCTCTTTGCTGTCTAAAAGTTCCTTTTTTTCAATGTAGCTTTTGAGGGTAATCCCCTCAATAAGCTCCATAACGATATAATGAAGATTTTCCTCATCTACTACATCATATACATTTACAATATTGGGATGGGAAAGCCGTGCTGCTGCCTGAGCTTCCATCTTAAACTTGCTTACAAAATTCTCATCTGAGGCAAATTCTTCCTTCAGTACCTTAATCGCCACCAGGCGGTTTAAGGTGTGGCACTTTGCCTTATAGACAACGGACATTCCGCCGGAGCCGATTTTTTCCAGAATTTCATACCGCTCCTGAAGGTAGGTTCCAGGATTTAACATAGGCCTGTCCCTCCTTCCTCCGGTTTTACAAGAACGACCGCAATATTATCGATTCCTCCGCCCTCATTGGCCTCATCGATCAGATGCAGCGCCTTATCTTTTAGGGAACCCGAACCGGATATAATGGCGCAGATCCGTTCATCGGCCACCATATTGGTAAGGCCGTCGGAACAGAGAAGGATATAGTCGCCTGGCTCTAAATCCGCCTCAAAAAAGTCTGCCTCTACATGGGTTCCGATTCCCATTGCCCGGGTAATGATATTTTTCCTGCGGTTATAATCCGCGCTTCCCCGGGTCATTTTCCCTCTGGCTACCATTTCCTCCACATAGGAATGATCCTTTGTAACCTGGCGGATCCGGCCCGCATGGATCAGATAAAGACGGCTGTCTCCGATGTTAGCCGCATAGAGGATCCCATCCTCTATTACCGCCGCCACAAGAGTGCAGCCCATACCGCTCAGTTCCTCTCTCTTAAGGGATTCATCGTAAAGGCCTGCATTTACCCGGCGGATCCCCGCCTGCAGCTGAGCCACTGCTGCTCCCTTCTGGCAGCGGTTTAAGTACACCACCAGATGTTCCACTGCGTACCTGGAGGCAAAATCACCGGCCTGATGACCGCCCATGCCGTCAGCTACCAGAAAAAGGTTGGGCAGGGAACCAATGGTTTCCGGAGAGGCATAAATATAATCCTGATTCATGGAGCGAACTCTCCCTGTATCTGTCAGTGCATATGCTTCCATGTCATCCCCCTCCTTCCATATAACTCTTTCTTAGCTGCCCGCAGGCTCCGCCGATATCCCGGCCCATCTCCCGGCGAACCGTGGCATTGATACCGTGATCTTCCAGATAGTTCCGAAACGCCTCAATGGCCTTCCGGTCGGACTGGACATAATCACGCTCCTTGATGGGATTTACCGGGATCAGGTTTACATGGCCATGCTGATCCTTTATCAGTTTCGTAAGAGCTGCGGCCTCCTTTAAATTATCGTTTACCCCTTTTACCAGGCTGTATTCAAAGGTCAGCCGTCTGCCGGTTGCTTCAAAGTATGTATGGCAGGCATCTAAAATATCTTCCAGACGGTAGCTGTTTGCCACCGGCATCAGGGTTTTTCGCACCTCATCATTGGGGGCGTGCAGAGACAAGGCTAATGTGACCTGAAGCCCCTCTTTAGCAAATTTTAAGATCCCCGGCACAATGCCGCAGGTGGATACCGTCAGGTTTCTCTGGCTGATGTTAAGCCCCTTCTCGTGGGAGATCAGGCGCAGGAAGCGGACCACGTTATCATAGTTGTCCATGGGTTCTCCAGAACCCATGATCACAACATTGGATACCCGCTCTCCTGTAATGGTCTGGATACGGTAGATCTGATCCAGCATTTCTGAGGCCCGCAGGTTCCGCTCCAGACCGTCCAGTGTGGAGGCGCAGAAGCGGCAGCCCATACGGCAGCCCACCTGGGAGGAAATGCATACGGAATTGCCGTGGTGGTACTTCATCCACACACTCTCGATCACATTTCCATCCTCCAGTCCAAAGAGGTACTTTCTGGTACCGTCCACAGCCGAAATCCGTTCTCCCACGACCTTTAACGCTGTAACGCTGTAATGCTCCTTAAGCCTTTCCCGAAGATTCTTTGAGAGAGTACTCATCTGGTCAAAGTCTGTCACCAGCTTTACATGGAGCCAGTCGTAGAGCTGCTTTGCCCGAAAAGGCTTTTCTCCCAGTGCCCCAAGCTCCGCGGTTACTTCCTCCAGAGTCATGGATTTGATATCTTTTTTACCATTGCGGTCTGTTATATCTAACATAAAAAACTCCTGTACTTTAAAATAAACCGGTCTTTTTATCCCCGGCGCTTAAAAACACTGATAAAAAAGCCGTCAAATTCCTTCCATGGACCAATCCCCGGCAGGATCTGAATCTGTCCCTCCTGTAAAGAAGCCGGAGAGGCTGCTTCCCAGCCCTCCGGGAGCTTTCCTCCTATATCCACAGGCTCAAAGGGAAGATTCTCTCGAATCCAGGAAGCATTTTTCTCATTTTCTCCCTTATTGATGGTGCAGGTACTGTAAATCAGTGTTCCGCCGGGTTTTACATACCGCCATACAACGGATAAGATCTGGCGCTGCAGTTCTTCCAGAGCTTTCAGGCTTTCTTCTGTCATGTGGTACTTGATATCCGGCTTTCTCCCAATAATTCCCATGCCAGAACAGGGGAGATCTGCAATCACGATATCTGCCTTTTCCTCACTGGACGGGTCAAACACAGTGGCGTCCCATACCTTTGTCTGAATATTTGTCAGACCGCAGCGGGCAATATTATCCTCAATAAGGGAAACCTTCTGTTCTGTTAAATCCCTGGCTTCTACCAGGCCGGTCCGGTTTAGCTGATCTGCCAGATGAAGGCTCTTTCCTCCGGGAGCAGCGCAGACATCAATGATGATATCACCCTTTTTTGGAGCAGCCAGCTGTCCTACCAGGCTGGAGCTGATATCCTGAACCTGGATCCAGCCCTCCGAGAATGCAGTCAGCCCTTCCAGATAGTCATAGCCCGACAGGGCGACCATGGAATCAAAGCCTTCCATACGCTCTGCACTGGCCCCCTCTTCCTGAAGAGATTTTAGTATCTGTGATACCGGGACGGTACTTTCATTGCAGCGAACCCAGGTGGGACGGGGTTCTAAAAAGGACGCGGCTATGATCCCGGCTCTCTCTTTTCCCCAATCACCGACCCATTTATCATACATCCAGTCTGGAACGCTGAAACGCATGGCTGGATTCTCAAAGGAAATGTGTTCCTTTTCTCTGGAAATGGTACGCAGCACTCCGTTTACAAAGCCCTTTAGGCCATGAAACCGGTGCTTCACTGCCAGCTTTACCGCTTCATTGCACACTGCGCTGTCAGGCACCCGGTCCATATAGAGAAGCTGATAGACGCTCATTCTTAAAAGGTTCCGGATGAGCGGCTTCATCTTGTTCGTCTTTGTCTTTGAATACCGGTTAATCACACCGTCCAGCTGAAGCATATACTCCAGTGTCCCTTCTGTGACACGGGTGATAAAGGCCCTGTCCGCCTTATCCAGATATTGATATTTATAAAGAGCCTGGTTTAAAACAAGATGGACGAAGCTGCCCTTTTCGAGCACCTCCGTCAACACCCCAAGGATTATCTCCCTGTTTTCCAGACCCCTGTCTGTCTGTTTTGCCATAGATCCCTCCTGTTAATTATCCCTGTCTCTGTTTCCGAATAAAAGAAGCAGACGAAGGAGCTGAAGGATGGAAGCTGCTGCAGCAGCTACATAGGTTAAGGCAGCTGCGCCTAATACCTTTCTTGCCTGACCCACTTCCTGATCGCGAAGAATCCCAATGGAATCCAGAAGCTTTACTGCACGGTGGGAAGCATTATATTCTACCGGCAGGGTCACAAGCTGGAAAAGCACGGCTGCTGAAAAAAGCAGAATCCCTATATCAACCAGAAAGCCTCCGCCTATAAAGAAGCCGATGAGGATCAGGGGCCAGGAGATCTGGGCGCCGAAGTTGGCTATCGGCACCAATGCGGCTCTTAACCGCAAGGGAACGTATTCTCCCGCATCCTGCATGGCATGGCCGCACTCATGGGCCGCCACACCGATGGCTGCGATGGAGGTGGCCCCGTATACCGCATCCGACAGGTTTACGGTTTTGGTGCGGGGGTCATAGTGGTCCGTGAGGTGACCGGATACACGGCGCACTGCCACATCATAGATTCCCTGGGAGCGGAGCAGCCGCTCTGCCGCCTCTGCTCCCGTAAGCCCGCAGCGGCTTCCCACACGGGCATAGGTACTGTAGGTAGCGTTCAGTTTTGCAGAAGCCATTAAAGACAGCACCATTCCGATGAGGATCAGAACGTAGGTAGGGTCAAAATAGGGCATATAAAACATATAGATTCACTCTCTTTCTAACGTAACAGCATGATTGCGGGAAAATTACTCTCCCAGTATTTCTCCCTCTTTTACGGAATAGCCTCTGAGGAAGGTTTCCACATCCATCCGCTTCTTTCCTTCCAGCTGAAGCTGGCGGATGGATAACAGCCCGCCTCCTGCGGCCACTACCAGACGGCGGGAATCGCAAAGGACTACCTGTCCCGGTCTGGCATCCGTCATTTCCTTCAAAACATCCCCATCCCAGAGCTTTAAGGTCTTTCCGTGAAGGGAGGTATAGGCGCTGGGCCAGGGATTTAAGCCGCGGATCAGGCGCTCAATGGCCTCTGCCTCCATGGACCAGTCAATGCGTCCCAGAGACTTTGTAAGCATCTTTGCATAGGTGGAGTCCTCATCCTTCTGGGGCGTCCTTACTGCAGTGCCCTTCTCAAGCTTTTCAAGGGTGGAAAGGATCAGCTTTCCCCCTGCCTGGCTGAGTTTTTCAAACAGGCTTCCTCCAGTTTCCTTCGGATCCAGAGGAATCACCGTCTTTTCCAGCATATCTCCCGTATCCAGTCCCACATCCATCATCATGGTGGTAACGCCGGTTTCCTTCTCTCCGTCGATCACCGCCCACTGGATGGGAGCTGCTCCCCGGTACTTTGGAAGCAGGGAGGCATGGATATTGACGCAGCCATAGGGCGGAATATCCAAAATGGCCTTTGAGAGGATCTGTCCGAAGGCGATTACTACGATCGCCTCCGGATGAAGCTCCTTTAAAATCTCCACAAAAGCCGGATCCTTTACCTTTTCCGGCTGATATACCGGAATGCCGTACTCTAAAGCCTGAAGCTTCACCGGCGTCATCTGTACATCTTTCCCTCTGCCCTTTGGACGGTCCGGCTGGGTTACTACCGCAGCTACTTCATGGCCGACATCTACCAGGGCCTTTAATGCCGGAACGGAAAAATCCGGCGTTCCCATAAATACGATACGCATCTTACATCTCCTCTTCCTCTTCTTCAGCCTCTGTATCCAGCAGCTCGCCTTCTACCAATTCTACATAAAGCTGGCCATCCAGATGAGCGCACTCATGACAGATGGCTCTGGCTAAAAGATCCTGTCCCTCTAACTCATACTCCTCCATGTTTTCATTCAGCGCTCTTACCTTTACATAATCCGGACGGGTTACGATGCCGGTCTTGCCGGGAACGCTTAAGCAGCCCTCATATCCGGTCTGGGCGCCCTGCTGCTCCACAATTTCAGGGTTGATCAGCACATACTGGTTGCCGTCTTCTACGTCAATTACCACGATTTTCTTTAAAACGCCCACCTGGGGAGCTGCAAGGCCTACGCCGTTTGCCTCATACATGGTCTCAAACATATCTTCAATCAGCTCTGCCGTACGGGGAGTCATCTCCTTTACCAGCTTGCATTTTTTATTTAAAACTTCATCTCCAATTACACGAATCTGACGGACTGCCATTTTATTATCTCTCCTTTTTCATATTCAAACCATAAACGGCGGATATACAAACCCGTTTTCTGCTGTTTGGCCTATAAAGCCAGATCGGACTGGAGGGTAATCCCTTCCATGCCTTCTAAGCAGGCCTCTGCCATTTTTCTAATCTGTATCAGTATATCATAGTTTTCATTCTTAATATATAAAATTTTTCTGTAAATATCATTAACTTTATACACAGGGGCATTGACAGGGCCGATACTGGAAAGCTTCTTTCCCGGAAAATGCTCCGGAAAAAGGGCTGTCATCTTCTCCAGTGCCTCTGCGGCCTTTTCAAGACGCTTCTCACTGCCGTCGGACAGAGTGAGCGTTAAAAGCCCCACTGCGGGAGGATATCCCAAAAGCCGCCTGAAATTCATCTCCTGGCTGTAAAAGCTTTCATAGTCCTGGCTGGCTGCCGTCTGTATGCTGTAATGATCCGGCTGATAGGTCTGGATCACCATATTCCCCGGAATATGGCTCCTTCCGGCCCTTCCTGCTGCCTGGGTTAAAAGATCAAAGGTTTCCTCCCCGCAGCGATAATCCGGAGCATAAAGGGAAAGATCAGCCGCCAGCGCCCCAACCAGAGTGACCTTTGGAAAATCGTGTCCCTTTACGATCATCTGGGTACCGATCAGTATATCGGCCTCCCCTCTTGCAAAGGCAGAAAGGATTTCCTGATGGCCTCCCTTTTTTGAGGTGGTATCCAGATCCATCCTGAGAACTCTTGCCTGAGGAAACATTTTTACAGCCATTTCCTCAATCTTCTGGGTTCCCGTTCCAAAGGGTGCAATATAGGGGGAACCACAGGAAGGGCAGAGCTTTGGCTGCATCACCGTATGACCGCAGTAATGGCACATCAGACGGCCGTCTTTATGAAGTGTCAGGGTCACATCGCAGTGGGGACAGCGGATAGCCTCCCCGCAGGAACGGCAGGATACAAAATTTGCATAGCCGCGGCGGTTGATAAAAAGCATGGTCTGCTCCCTTTTTTTCAGCCTGTCCTCCATCAGCTCCTTCAGCCTGCGGCTGAAAATAGAACGGTTTCCCGCCTTTAATTCCTCTCTCAGATCTACGATCTCCGCCTGAGGCAGTGCCGCGTTGGCCTTTGCCCGTCTTGTGAGCTTAAGAAGGGTATATTCTCCAAGAACTGCCTTTGTGTAGGATTCCAGAGAGGGCGTGGCAGAACCCAGGATCAGGCTGGCCTGATTGATCCTGGCCCTCTCCTTTGCCGTCTCCCTGGCATCATAGCGGGGGGAAAGTTCGCTCTGATAGGCATTTTCATGTTCCTCATCAATAATAATGAGTCCCAGCCGTTCAAAGGGGGCAAACAGGGCAGAACGGGGACCGATTATAATATCGATATCCCCGGTTCTTGCCCGTTCATACTGGTCATAGCGCTCCCCCGCGGACATTCTGGAGTGAAGCAGGGAAACCCGGTTCCCAAAACGCTTATAAAAGCGCATGACCGTCTGCCAGGTAAGGGAAATTTCCGGGATTAAAAGGATTACCTGCTTTTTTTTCTCCACCACATGGCGGATCAGCTCCATATAAACCTCCGTTTTTCCGCTGCCCGTAATCCCATGGAGCAGATATATGGCGCGGATCCCTCTGTCATATTCCCGGCAGATGCGGTCTGTGGCAGCCTGCTGCTCCTCATTTAAGACGGGAATCGGACTGCTTCCGGAAAAATCCGGGGCAGAAGCCGCTCCCGTTTCCCCTGTGAGAAGCCGCTTCATCTCAAGAAGAGGATTTCTGTATTTTTCTACGACCTCCACCCGGATCAACCCCGCTTCCTCCAAAGGCTTAAGGACCGCCGGGGTCAGGTTCATCCGGTTCATGGCCTGATCGTAGGGAACGGGATTTTTCTCTTTTAACAGGCAAAACAGGCGCAGTCTGGCCTTATAGCCTCTGCGCTCTGCCAGATCCATCGCCTCCTGGAAGGCCTCTTTTTCGCCAATGAGCCGGATCTGCCGTTTGGGAGCTTCCTTAATCTTCTGCTTCACAGGAAGGACCATCTTTAACGCCTGGTTCATGGTAGAGCCGTAGCGCTCCTTCATCCACCAGGCCAGCCAGATAAGCTGTGACTGGGCTGTAACACTATGCTCTACAATCCCTTCTATTTCCTTTAATTTTGCCACATCGTATTCCGGCTCATCCGTAAGCTCCACCACATATCCCTTTCTCCTGCAGCTTCCCACTCCAAAGGGAATGTAAACCTGCTGGCCTGCCTTAAGAGTTCCTCTAAGCTTTTCGGGAACCCGGTACTGAAAGGTCTTATCCACGCTTTCATGGGAAATATCAATAATTACATTGGCATATAATCCGGTCAAATCTCATCCAACTTTCTTTTATAATAGACAAAGCCTGCCAGATCGGCTAAAAACCAGCCAATGGGCACAGCCGCCCATATCCCGGTTACCCCAATGGACGGAACAGTGGACAGGACATAGGCTAAAATCACCCGGGTACCCAGAGAGATCACGGTCAGGACCACGGACATTCCCGGTCTTCTCACTGCCCGGTAAAGGCCATAGAGCAAAAACAGACAGCCGATCCCGCAGTAAAACGCACCCTCAATCCGAAGATAACTCATTCCCACCTTAAGGATCTCCGTTTCATGGGGCTGGACAAAAATCAGAAGGAGCGGCTTTGCAAATACGCATACCACAAAGGAGATAAACAGGCAAAACAGAACGGAAACCGTCACAGCAGAACGGATTCCTGCACGGATCCTGTCTTTTTTCCCTGCTCCGTAATTCTGAGCAATAAAGGTGGAAAATGCATTTCCAAAGTCCTGAACCGGCATATAGGCAAAGGAATCAATCTTTACCGCTGCGGCAAAGGCAGCCATCACCACCGTTCCAAAGCTGTTTACCAGTCCCTGTACCATAAGGATGCCAAAATTCATCACAGACTGCTGGATACAGGTAAGAAAGGAAAACTGGGAAATTTCTCCTAAAACCTGGCGCTCTATCTTCATATGTTCCCGCTCCACCCGGAACTCAGGCATTTTTACAAGCGTATAAATACCGATGCCGATACCGGAAACAAACTGGGAAATAACCGTAGCCTCTGCCGCTCCCGCCACGCCCCGGTGAAGCACCAGGACAAATACCAGATCCAGTATGATATTTAAAACGGCTGAAATCCCCAGAAAAATCAGCGGTACCAGAGAATTGCCCACAGCCCGCAGAAGAGAAGCGTAAAAATTATACAGAAAGACTGCCAGGATACCTGAAAAGATCACTCTCAGGTATTCCCGCATCATCCCGTAAATCTCTTTCGGTACGCACAGAAGACTCATAATGGGATCGGTAAACACCACCACCGCCAGGTTGACGGCCAGAGCCACCGCAGCAATCATTACAAAGGATACATAGATGCTTATTTTTAAACGGACGCTGTTTTTCTCCCCAAAGCGCAGGGAAAAGACGGCCCCGCTTCCCATACACAGTCCCAGAAGAATAGAGGTAAGAAAGGTCATAAGGGTATAGGCCGAGCCTACGGCTGCCAGGGCATCCGCCCCCAGAAAGCGGCCTACGATCAGCGTATCCGCCACATTGTAGCACTGCTGTAAAAGATTTCCCAGTATCATCGGAAGGGCAAAGCGCAGCATGGTGCCTGTAATGCTTCCCTCTGTAAGATCTCTCTGCATGGTTTCTTCTAATCTCCTCTTTCGGTTTGTTAATATGCCCCTATCCGGCTGACTGTCTTTGCCCGGACGAACTCCGGCCTCTGGGCTTTATGGTGCAAAGCCAGAGGCCGTGTGTATCAGGGTATTTCCCCTGTGATCTTATTCCTGCTCCACGCGGTAGCATCCTTTTCCCTCTGCTTTTAAGCAGGTATTAAAGAACGTCTTTGCTGCCTGGATCAGATAACAGGTATCCTTTACGCCGGCTGTCTCATAAGGAGAATGCATCGCCAGCTGGGGCAGGCCGATATCCACTGTATTGAGAGCCACATGAGCATTGGAAATATTTCCCAGAGTAGAGCCTCCCGCCATATCGGAACGATTGGCAAAGGTCTGGCAGGGAACGCCGGCCTTTTTGCAGATTGCCCGGAAAATAGCTGCGGATACTGCATCTGTGGTATACTTCTGATTGGCGTTGTACTTGATTACGATTCCCTCGTTCATGGCAGGACGGTTGGTCGGATCTGCAAATTCTCCGTAATTTGGATGGACTGCATGAGCATTGTCGGCAGATACCATAAAGCTGGAGGCCAGAGCCATCAGATACTGATCCTCGCTGCGTCCCAGGCTGCGGTTGATCCGGCGCAGGGTATCCTCTAAGAAGGTGGAATCTGCGCCCTGCTTGGTGCCGCTTCCCACTTCCTCATTGTCAAATACGGCTGCAACGGATACGCAGGAAGGATGGCCTCCTGCCAGCAGGCCCTTAATGGAAGAAAAAGCACACTGCAGATCATCCAGACGACCGCAGGAAAGGTAGGCCTCATCGGCTCCCCAGATGGTTCCCTTGTCGCGGCTGTAAAGGAACAGGTCATGGCCCAGGATATCCTCTGCCTTTACGCCTGCAGCTTCTGCCATCAGAGTCATAAAGCTTCCCTTTGCCTCCAGACTTCCAAAAATAGGAAGCGTATCCTTCTGTGCATTATACTTGTAGCCGTCATTGACCTGTCGGTTCATATGAATAGCCGGGTTGGGGATCATCACAAGATCACGGTCTACATTCACTAACTTTGATACCAGTCTTCCATCCTCTTCTACAACCAAGCGGCCCGCAATGGATAAAGGACGATCAAACCAGGGTGACATGATCATACCGCCGTACTTTTCTACGTTTAATTTGATAAAATGGCCCTCTGCCTCCATCTCCGGGTTCTCCTTAACCTTAAAAGAAGGAGAATCACTGTGGCTTGCCATGATCTGAAAACCTGTAAAATCTGCTCCCGGCACCTTAAATGCAATGACAGAAGACTGATTGCGGGTCACATAGTAAGAGCCGCCCGGTAAAAGTTTCCAGCTTTCCTCCTCCCGGATCTCCTCAAAGCCGGCGTCCTCCAGCATATTCGTTATATTGGCAATGGCGTGAAAGCTGCTGGGGCTTTTCTCCAGAAAGTGCAGCAGCTCCTCTGCCGTCTGGCGGCAGGTTTCTTTCGTTAATTCCATGTGTTTTTTCCTCCAAATAATCATTTTAATTCGTGAGTTTTTCTCTCACAAAGCTCACAGTTTTGGAAAGCCCCATGCTATTGGAGCCCTTAAACAGCAGGCAGTCGCCTTCTCTTACTGCTTCTGCCAGCCATGTTTCAGTTTCCTCCAAAGTGGAGGTTTTTACGCATGAGATTTTTCCTCCAGCCATTTCAAGGCCAGTTTCAATCTCCCATGCCAGTTCTCCCATAAGCACCAGCTGGTCAATAGGCTGATGTTTTAAAAAAGCGCCTACCTCCCTGTGGTACGCTATTGTATCCGGCCCAAGTTCCTTCATATCCGCCAGAACCGCAATACGGCGCTTCACTCCTGCCATGGAGGAAAGCACCTCAATTCCTGCCTTCATGGAAACGGGGCTTGCATTGTAACTGTCGTCTATGATGGTGACGCCTTTTTCCTTAACAATCTGCTGGCGTCCCTTAAAACCCTCAAACTGCTCTAAGGCAGCAGCAGCCTTCGGCAGCGGTATTCCATACCGGGAAGCCACTGCCAGGGCTGCCAGGGCATTGCTTACCATGTGATTTCCCATTACCTTAAGGTGTACCTGTACCCTCTCTTCTCCGCAAACTGCGGTAAAGACAGGAAAGCCATTTTCCAGATGAAGCTCCTCTCCCCGGCAGTCGCAGCCTTCCCACATACCGTAGAGAATCCGGCCACGTCCCTGATCCGGCATCACCTCGCGCAGGAGGAGATCGTCGCCATTGAGGAAAAGAACACCATCCTCCGCCATTCCATCCTGGATATGAAGCTTTTCCTTTAAAATATTTTCCCTGGAACCCAGCTGTTCAATGTGGGCTACCCCAATATTGGTCATCACCGCACAGTCCATCTGCGCCACCTGAGCAATCTTTGTCATCTCCCCTGGCTCGCTCATGCCAAGTTCAATAACGCCGATCTGCGCTTCCTTTGGGATATTAAAAACAGTGATGGGGACGCCCACCTGGCTGTTGCTGTTTCCCGGCGTCTTGTAAACCGTATAACCGGCGCTTAAGGCACAGGCTACCATCTCACGGGTGGTCGTCTTTCCCACACTGCCCGTAATCCCTACCAGAGGAATCTGCGTCTGTCTGCGGCACCAGGCTCCCAAATCCTGAAGGGCCGCTTTTGTATCCTCTACACAGATCCAGGTACTTAAAAGAGCCTGTCCGCTCCATTCAGGATGCTCCCTGCACTGGCTTTCAACGGCCTCTCTTACCTCTTTTTCACTGTGATGGCAGCTGGTAAACACCGTTTCTGCCCCGGCACTTATTGCCTGGCAGATAAACCGGTGCGCATCTACCCGTTCTCCGACGATAGGAACAAACAGATCCTTTCCCTCCATTTTTCTGGAATCCAGGCTGATGTGGCAGATCTTTTTGTCCGGATCTCCGAAAATAACCCTGCCTCCGGCGGCTCTGGCTGCCTGTTTCGCTGTTATCTCTCTCATCCCTGTTCCTTCTCTCTCAGTTCCCTTACTGCTTCTTCGATCACTTCCCGATCCAGAAAATGATGGCGGATACCATTGATCTCCTGATAATCCTCATGGCCTTTTCCAATCACCGCGATCATGTCTCCCGGCTCTGCATGGAAAACACTGTATCGGATGGCTTCCCTGCGATCCGGTATCTCCATAAAAGCTCCGCCTGTTTTTTCAATACTTCCCCGGATATCAGCCAGAATATCCTCCACTTTTTCATATCTGGAATTGTCCGCTGTAAGGATGCACAGGTCTGCCAGCCTTCCGCCGATCTCTCCCATGGAATAACGGCGGTCTTTTGAACGGTTTCCGCCGCAGCCAAATACGCACACCAGGCGTTTGGGACTGTAATCCCGCAATGTCTTAAGCAGGCTTTCCATGCTCACTGCATTATGAGCATAGTCAACCAGCACGGTACAGCGGGAGGATGTATGTACGATTTCCATGCGTCCGTTTACCCGGATATGCTCCAGTGCATGGCTGACCGTTTGAGGATCCAGCCCCAATAAGCTGCACAGACTGACTGCAGCCATGGCATTTTCCACATTAAAAAGCCCCGGTATGCCAAGGCGGATTTCCATCTCACATCTGCCGGAAACATGAAACTGCGTTCCCACAAAGTCCGGCTCTGACAGATACCGGATATTCTCTGCCATAAAGTCATCCGGCATGTTTCCTTCCTTTCCTGCATTGTACATATAAAGCTCACAAGAAACTTCCTTCTTTATGGCCTCTGCATGAGGGTCTGCCCCGTTTAGCAGGCCGATGCGACAACTGTCAAGGAGGCGGGTTTTATAATACAGATATTCCTCAAAATCCTTATGCTCATCCGGTCCGATATGGTCTGGGGAAATATTGGTAAAAATACCGTAGTCAAACAGGATCCCGTCTACCCGGTGCATTTTTACCCCCTGGGATGACACTTCCATAATCGCGTAGTCACACCCCGCCTCTGCCATCTGGGCAAAAGCTCGGTGAAGCTCGTAGGATTCCGGAGTCGTATTCATGGTAGGAGTCACATGTTCTCCAATGACAACGCCTGTGGTACCGATAAGACCGGCCTTCTTTCCTGCCGCTTCCAGCACAGTCTTTATCATATGGGTAGTGGTAGTCTTTCCCTTGGTTCCTGTAACGCCGATCAGGGTAAGCTTCTTTGCGGGATATCCAAAACGGGCCGCAGACAGCAGGGCCAGAGCCCTGCGGGAATCCTTTACACGCAGGATCGTAATCTTTTTCTTTTCCTCTTCATCAAGCTCACAGGCTTCAAGCTCCATATCAATGGGCCGTTCGATCACAAGGATCCTTGTCCCTGCCTTTAACACATCAGGAATAAAGCAGTGGGCGTCGATCCGGGTGCCTGTCATTGCTACAAATACAGTACCCGGCCCCGCTTTTCTGGAGTCATAAATAACCTCTTTCACCTGAGTATCAAGATTTCCCTGAATCAGGGTATAATCCAGTTCTTTTAACCAGTCTTGCAATATCATGAAACTATATTTCCTCTCTCATACTTAAAACAGTCCCGTGATCTTTCCTTCCTCATTCACATCGATCCCCTCTGCTGCCGGCTTCTTGGGAAGTCCCGGCATGGTCATAATGGAACCTGTAAGAACAACCACAAAACCGGCTCCTGCACATACATAGGCGTCTCTTACGTTGATCTGGAAGCCTGCGGGCCGTCCCAGCTTCGTCTGATCATCCGACAGGGAGTACTGGGTTTTTGCCATGCATACAGGAAGATTTCCAAAGCCCATCTCTTCCATGCGCTTTAATGCCTTTAAGGCTGCCGGGGTGTAGGTCACGCCGTCCGCTCCGTATATCTGGGACGCAATGGTTCCAATCTTATCCTTTAAGGAAGCTTCATCCTCATAGAGCACATGGAAATCAGTGGGACGGTTTTCCAATGTGTTTAACACCTTTTCTGCCAGGGCAAGCCCGCCTTCGCCGCCTTTTGCCCAGACCTCAGCCAGAGCAAATTCACAGCCTCTTTCCTCACAGAAATGCTTAATATAAGCATACTCTGCTTCTGTATCGCTTATGAAGGAATTAAGGGTAACTATAACCGGAACGCCAAACTTCTGGATGTTTTCAATATGTTTTTCCAGATTTACAATGCCCTTCTTTAAAGCTTCCAGATTTTCTTCGGAAAGCTGGTCCTTTGGAACGCCACCATTATACTTTAAAGCCCGGACGGTGGCTACCAAAACAACCGCATCCGGCTTTAAGCCTGCCTTGCGGCACTTGATATCCATAAACTTCTCAGCGCCCAGATCCGCGCCAAAGCCTGCTTCTGTAACAACAATATCGCAGAGTTTAAGGGCGGTCTTTGTAGCCCTTACGCTGTTGCAGCCGTGTGCGATATTGGCAAAGGGGCCGCCGTGAACCAGCGCGCCTGTATGCTCCAGGGTTTGGATCAGATTCGGCTTTAAGGCATCCTTTAAAAGAGCCGCCATGGCTCCGGTGGCATGAAGATCTCCCGCAGTCACCGGCTCGCCTGCAAAATTATATGCAACGATAATGCGTGACAGGCGCTCCTTTAAATCCTTCATATCATCGGCCAGACAGAGGATCGCCATAATCTCAGATGCTACGGTAATGACAAAATGATCCTCTCTTACCATGCCGTCGGCCTTTGCACCCAGACCAATCACAATATTGCGCAACGCACGGTCATTCATATCTTCGCACCGTTTCCATAAAATCTGTCTCGGATCAATGCCGAGGGAATTTCCCTGTTGGATATGGTTATCAAGAAGAGCTGCCAGAAGGTTATTGGCAGAGGTAATGGCATGGAAATCACCTGTAAAATGCAGATTTAAGTCCTCCATAGGCACAACCTGGGCATAACCACCTCCAGCGGCGCCCCCCTTGATGCCAAAGCAGGGGCCAAGGGACGGCTCTCTCAGCGCTATAATGGAATTTTTTCTCATTCTTCCAAATGCTTCTCCCAGGCCTACCGTCACAGTTGTCTTTCCCTCTCCTGCCGGTGTGGGATTGATAGCCGTCACCAGCACCAGCTTACCATCCGGACGATCCTTGATCTGATTCCATAGCTCATCGGTCAGCTTGGCCTTGTATTTTCCATACAGTTCCAGATCATCCTCTTTGATTCCATATCTGGCGGCCACCTCTTTTACCGGTATCATTGCAGCTTCCTGTGCGATCTCAATATCTGATTTCATTTGGCTGATCCTCCTCTTTTTCGGCGTCCCGATCAGGTTATGTTCTTCTCCTGCCGGTGCCTAGTAGTTTATATTTTATGCCCGGAGTCATTGGGATTCTCCTTTGGACTCCTAATGCATTTTAATACCCCTGTTCCATCATTTCCTCAAACTGTTCTGGACTCATAAGGATCTTTCTGGGCTTTGTGCCCTCCTCTTCGCCCACAACTCCGGCCTCTGCCAGCTGATCCATGATCCGGGCCGCGCGGTTAAAGCCAATCTTAAAGGCCCGCTGGAGCATACCAATAGAAGCCTTGTCCTTTTCAATAATAAAGGCTCCGGCCTGTGCAAACAGCTCATCCCTGTCTGCCCCTGAGCTGCCCCCATCCATAGAAGGAGATGCAACTCTGTTTACTACATCCTGGCTGTACTCTGCCACCATGCCCTGCTCAGTGAGAAATTCTACCACGCGGCTGACCTCCTCATCAGACACAAAGGCCCCCTGTACACGCTGGGGCTTGGGGAAACCGGCTGGATAAAAGAGCATATCGCCCTTTCCCAGCAGCTTCTCCGCACCGTTCATATCAATAATTGTCCTGGAATCTACTCCCGAGGACACAGAAAATGCAATTCTGGAGGGAACATTTGCCTTGATCAGTCCGGTGATGACATTTACAGAGGGCCTCTGGGTTGCGATTACCAGATGGATACCTGCCGCACGGGCCAGCTGGGCCAGACGGCAGATGGAATCCTCCACCTCTCCCGGAGCCACCATCATAAGATCGGCCAGCTCGTCGATGATGATCACAATCTGGGGCAGCTTCTTTGGCTTTTTGTCATCATCGATATCATCTAATTTCTCAACCCGTTCATTGTAGCCCTTTAAATCCCGGACATTGCACTCGGCAAACTTCTTATACCGGTCTGTCATCTCAGCCACCGCCCAGTTTAACGCCCCAGATGCCTTCTTGGGATCGGTCACAACTGGGATCAGCAGATGGGGGATTCCGTTGTAGACGCTCAGCTCTACCACCTTGGGGTCTACCATAATCAGCTTCACATCGGCCGGATCCGCCTTGTAAATAATACTCATGATCAGTGTATTGATACAGACGGACTTACCGGAGCCGGTAGCGCCTGCAATCAAAAGATGAGGCATCTTTGCAATATCCGTAACAACCACCTGACCGCCGATATCCTTTCCCACCGCAAAAGCCAGACGGGATTTGTGGCGGCGGAAGGCTTCGGATTCAAAAAGTTCACGCAGATAAACAATGTTGTTTTCCTTATTAGGCACCTCAATCCCCACTGCGGATTTTCCGGTAATCGGAGCCTCGATCCGGATATCTGCCGCTGCAAGACTCAGCTTGATATCATCGGTCAAAGAAACGATCTTACTGACCTTTACGCCCTGTTCCGGAAGGAGTTCATAACGGGTAACAGAAGGACCGCAGCTGATATTCGTCACAGTAACGCCTACGCCGAAATTATGAAGGGTCTGCTGAAGCTTGATCGCTGTCGCCTTAAATTCATTTTCAGAAAAAGAGGCATTATGCACAGGCTTTTTCAGCAGATCCGTAGGAGGGAATACATATTCCTTTTTTTCCTCTTCCTTTTTATGGATTTCCTGAGCCACCGAAACCTCTGCTGCCTGAACCTCTGCCGCCTCCCGTTTCTTTTCCAGTTTTTTCTGAAGAAGATCCGTTTCCGTTTCGATGATTTTTCCGGAGGCAGTAACAACACGTTTTGTGCCTTCCGGCTGATACAGAGTATCGGGAGCAGCCATCATGGACGGCTGTACCGCTTCGAATGTCTTTGGCGCAGAAGCGGGGATGCTGTCTGGATCCGGATCCCAGGAAGATGTTCCGTCACAGCCCGGCTCCTCTGAACCCTCGTCCAGACGGATGGTTTCCTCTTCAGGTTCTGTATCCCAGGGAGCAATATGTACCGTTTCCGGCTCCTCGATCGGCTTTTGAACAGATACAGATTCCGGCTGGCGAACTGTTTCCTGTGATTCGCTTATATCCTCCTCAAAGCTTACCGGTCTTGGAGCGCCTACACCCATATCCAGCTCATCCAGAGTTCTCCTGTCTCTCTGAACCCGGATCGTTTCATATATCGGCTCTTCTCCCTCTGCTTCCCGACAGTCTTCCTGTTCTGTCCGGCTCTGAGGCGTCGGTTCTTCTTTGTATCCTCTTCTGGCTTCGGATGTTTTCTCATGGTGTTCCAGCTCTCTGGCCAGACGTCCCACTTCTCCCTCCGTCCTTGCCTGTCTGGCTCCCACAGTGCCTGCTGTGTCATAGTTTCTGGGAAGCTGGATCCTTCCACGAAATTCATCTGCAGGAGACGCCTCATTTTCTGCAGGCTCACCCTTTCTTACAGGATCCGCTCCAAATTCCCGTTCAAATGCATCCTCTGCAAGGCCTTCTTCCTCATAAAATTCCTCTGTCTGGTTCTCTCTTCCCCCCAGGGCAGTCGCCTCCAGATTCACACCGCGGACACGCTGCTCCTCCTTAAGAAGACGTCTTTCTTCGGCTCTCTGAGCATGGAGTTCTCTCCTGCGGTCCATATCCTCCCTCGCATACTGATAGGCCCGGTCACTTCCCTGCTGTACAAAGGATACAAAGGATTTTCCCGTAATACATACCATACAGATAATAAGGAGCACCGCCAGTACCAGATATGCTCCGGCCCGGCCCAGAAGGAAACTCAAAAGGCCGGATAATGCTCCGCCGACCAGCCCGCCTCCTGCTCCATTCACAGAAGATACCGTATAATACTCCATCAGGGAAGCGCCCTCAGGCGCCTTTCCAAACATCAGCTGAAGCAGGCCGCAGAGCGTGAGAAACACTCCTATAACTGCAGCCAGCTTCACCGCTGCGTGGATATTCCCCTGATTTGACAGGTGAAAACAGGTTCCCACAAAAAGCATGATAGGCAGAAGATAGCCGATCATGCCAAAAAGTCCCAGCTGCACGCTGCGCAGCACATCTCCAAACACTCCGCATAAGCGGAAATTGCTTAAAAACAAAAGGATCGCCACAGCAAAAGAGCAGATGATGATCACTTCTGCTCTCATAAATCCCATATCCTCTTCTTCCTCATAAGCCGGGCGTCTTGACCGGCTTTTATCTCTGGATGTGCTGCTCTGCCTCTTTGCAGTAGTTGTCCCTGTGTTCTTTTTTGTCGTACTTCCCTTGGGCCGCCCCGGTTTTCTGGCACTGCCCTGCTGTTTCTTTACTGCATCAGACACAAATACAAGCCTCCCATTCCTCGTTCCTATATTAAGTCTTGACTTACGTTATCTATAGTATACAAAAATTTGATGGGAATTGCAACGCAGTTTTTTACCGCATATAAGATTGGAAAAAACGGTACGCATTTTCAAAACAGAATTTTTTCACAGCCCCTTCAGGAATCCCCCGCTCTGCAAGATATGTTCCAAAGGAAGCCGCTCCGGACGGCGAGCCAAGGGAAGGATCGCAGGTAATCTGTCCGTCCAGATCTGTTCCCCAGGCGATACAATCCTCTCCTCCCAGCTCCAGCATCCTATATATATGGCGAAACAGCAGTTCGCGCTCCCCCTCTCCCTTCTGATCCGGAACAGAAAGGAAACGGGAATATAAATTGATGCCGCAGAGGCCGCCCCGGCGTACAAGCTCCCCAAACTGATCCTCTCTTAAATTTCTTGGCACCTCACAGCAGGAACGCAGATTGGAATGGGAGGCCACAAATGGCCTTTTCGTTATGTTCAAAAGGTCGTCAAAGCCTGCATCGTTTAAATGGGAGCAGTCTACGAGGATTCTATTTTCTTCCATAAGCCTCACAGCCTCTTTTCCAAATTCCGTAAGCCCTCCGGTTCCGGCGCAGCCGCTTCCCAGCTCATTTTCACCATTCCAGGTAAGCGTCATCATCTTAATCTTCTTTTTTGCAAAATGGACAATATTTTCCAGATCTCCTCCCAGGGCTGCTCCCCCTTCTATGGTCCGGATGAATACCCATTTTCCTTCCTCTACCCCTTTCTGCAGATCAGAAGCAGAATCTGCCAGGACCGCCCGTTCCGGGATCATTTCCACAAGCGTTTCCAGATAGGCCAGATGGCTGTCTGTAAATTCTACTGCCGCTCTTCCCCGGATGGAGTCTGGTACCCAGACGGCCATACACTGGACAGCCGCCTCAAACCGTTCCTGATCCTGTATGGTAAACTGAGTGGTGCTGTTTAAAAAATTCTCCCCGCGTTTTTTCAATTCTTCAATGGTATCGCAGTGCAGGTCAAAATACTTCATGGCTGTTCCCCCTGTCTTATCTTATGTGTATATCATACGATACTTCTGCTCTTTCTTCTACTATTTTGCGGGATTTTTTCTCTCGTCGATCATCTCATACAGTTTCGCTAATGCCTCCTTTATCCCGCCGACTGCATCGATCAGCCCAACGTCTACTGCCTCTTTTCCCACAAGAACGGTTCCCAGATCCCGGGTAAGCATCTCTGTATTGTGCATCAGGTCATGGAGCTTGTCATAGGCAATGGCAGAATGCTCCGATACAAAGGTTAAAATACGATCCTGAATCATCTGAAAATAGTCATAGGTCCGCTCGGTGCCGATCACCATGCCCGTCATACGCACCGGATGAACCATCATGGTCCCTGAGGGTACAATAAAGGAATAGCAGGAGGATACGGCCAATGGTACGCCAATGGAATGGCTGCCGCCCAAAACCAGCGATACTACCGGAATACTCATAGAGGCGATCATCTCAGCAATGGCCAGTCCCGCATCCACATCTCCTCCCGAAGTATTTAAAAGAACTAGCATTCCGTCAATGCTGTCGTCATCCTCAATCTGGGCCAGCTTAGGAAGCACATGATCGTATCGGGTGCTTTTGGCAGAACCGGGGCTGTTTTCGTGTCCTTCCACCTCTCCTATAATAGAGAGCAGATGAATTTTTCTCTTTTTTCCATTTTCTTCCAAAGTCATCTGGCCATACTCTTTTAACTCCCTGTCCTCCTTTTCACGGATTTCCTGCGCTGTCTGCCGTTCTTCCTGTCTGTTCATATAAAAAAGACCATCCTTTCCAAATCGGGCCTTACCGCAAACGGATAAGGAATACCTTATATAAGGCATCCGGCCCATATTCTTTCAGGATAGTCTTTCCTTTTTTCTTTCTTTTAATCCAGCACGTTGCGGATTGCTACTGGAGAGCGGTAATTCCAGGTAGAAATCTTGATGCCGCTGCGCCTGCTTGCCGCGTGAACCACCTGTCCGTTTCCAATATACAGAGCCACATGGTTGACACGGCCATTGCTGCCTGCATAGAATATCAGATCGCCCGGCTTCATATTTCCGGAAGTGACCTTCTTTCCCATTTTGGCCTGAGAGCCGGAATAGTGAGGAAGCGACACTCCAAATTTCTGCATTACCTTCATGGTAAAGCCAGAGCAGTCTACGCCGTTTGTCAGGCTGGTACCGCCCCAGACATAAGGATTTCCCACAAACTGAATCGCATAGTTTACCACCTGAGAGCGGCGTGAACCGGAACCTGAGCTTCCTGAACCTCCGGAGCCGCTTTCGGCAGGTTTAAACTTAATAGCCTCATTGATCACATAACGGACCTCCACATTATTATCTCTTGTGGAAATATAGGCTCCGTCTGATACGCCCCCGTCCTCTTCATCCACGGAATCAAGATCGATCTTCAGCCAGCCGTCCGGCGTTTCAGGATCATCAATCACAGGATATTTTTCATCCTTTACGATCTGGGTCCAGATCTTGGCGTCCGTACTGGGCTCTGTGCGGACGTTTAACACATCCGTACTGATCACCGCTTTCAGGGATGCGGTCTGAAGGGCAATATCCTTTGCATCCCTGCCCGTAGCTGTGTACTGGGGATCAGAGGAAATATAACCTACAATAGGGCCGGATTTCACCTTATACCAGCCGTCCAGAGTTTCCAGGATCTCTCCTCCCGCCTTACTGGTCATCTTTCCGATAATATTGGCATTTCCCTTATCCTCCGGTGAACTGCGCACATTCAGATAACCGTTCACCTTGGACATCACCAGATTTTCATACTGGTTAATGGCCTTTGTTTTTTCATCCAGTTTGCGTCCTTCCTCCAGAGCATAGCTTACCTGGGCAAACTGATCGGAAATATATCCATCCTTAATCTGGATCCATCCGTCCTCCTGGCTAAGCACCTCAAAGCTTTCCCCGTCTGATACAGCTCCTATCACATTATCGCTGGTGGAATCGTCCGGAGTTTCCCGCACCCGCAGTTTTTCACCTTCTGTCTCCATGGTAATCACAGCCCTGAGCTTTACATAATTTTCCGCCAGAGTTTTTGCCTCCTGTCCGGTTACAAGATACTGGCTGCTCACATAGCCCTCTAAGCCTCCGGACTGTATCTTTGTCCAGTCGCCCTCTGTTCCCAGAACCTCGCATCCGCCTCCGTCTGCAATGGTTCCTAAAACCGTACCGTCTGTTCCCGGAGTCTCACGGATATTTACATAGCCCGACACCTGGATCAGACCCAGATTGGTAAAGCGGCCCACGGCTTCCTCCACCTGCTGTTCCCACTGTGTCTCTTCATCGCTCTCTACTGCCGCTGCCGGGTCTGTCTGCGGCTCTCCCATCTGGAGCTGCTCCCCCACCGACCGAACCGCAATTTCCCCAGATGCCGGCTTTTTCATATATTTCACCGCAAAAATAATGGCTCCCACAGCCAGGACAGCTGCCAGGATCAGAATCCACAGCCTGGGATCCGGCTTCTGGCTGCGCCTCCTCCTAGCCTTATTCAGGCTGGATAAATAATCCTTATGCTCAAGCATATTTTAATCGTCTCCATCTCAAATTTGATTCCTGCTTTGCAGTGCAAAACAGCCTGTCCTTTTCATTATACCATAAAGGACAGGCTGGATGGGTAAATTTTTTATGAATTTTTAATTTGCCAGCATCATACGGTCATTTGCAAATTCTTTACCGCTGGCCTCGGCAAATTTCTTTAACAGATCATCCACGGTGAGGTTCTTTTTCTCCTCCCCCTCCACATCATAGATAATATGGCCGTCATTCATCATGATCAGACGGTTTCCGATCTGGATGGCGTCCTTCATATTATGAGTTACCATCATGGCAGTCAGCCGCTGCTCCTCTACGATTTCACTGGTAAGATCCAAAACCTTCTTCGCCGTCTGAGGATCCAGGGCAGCAGTGTGTTCATCCAGCAAAAGCAGCTTGGGCTTTTTTAAGGTTGCCATCAGAAGGGTTAATGCCTGTCTCTGTCCGCCGGACAAAAGTCCCACTTTAGAGGTAAGGCGTTCCTCCAGCCCCAGTCCCAGCTTTAAGAGCAGATCCCGGTACAGCTTTCTTTCACTTCCTGTAATACCGGGCTTTAATGTGCGGCGCCCTCCTCTTCTTAAAGCCAGCGCCAGATTTTCCTCAATCCCCATGGTAGCCACGGTTCCATTCATGGGATCCTGGAATACGCGGCCCAAAAAAGCGGCTCTTTTATATTCCGGAAGCTTTGTCACATCCCTTCCGTCTATCACGATGTTTCCCTCGTCCACAGGCCACACGCCTGCAATCGCATTCAGAGTCGTAGACTTTCCGGCGCCGTTTCCGCCGATGATCGTAACAAAATCTCCATCCTTTAAAGTGAGGTTCAAATCTTTCAGGGCCTGCTTTTCATTTACCGTGCCCCTGTTAAATGTTTTATTCACATGACAGATTTCCAGCATCAGTTCTTACCTCCCTTTGGCGCGCTCTTAAAATATCTTCCCTTCCAGGTGGGAATCGCCAGGAAAACAGCTACCACAGCAGCGGAAAGAAGCTTCAGTAAATCCGTATCAATTCCCAGCCATATCACAACCTGAAGAACCAGATAGTATACAATGGAGCCTAAAGCCACGCCCAGAAGGCGGAAGCCAAAGTTATGGAAAACTTTTCCAAAAATCGCTTCTCCGATGATCACAGCGGCCAGTCCGATGACAATGGCGCCGCGGCCCATATTGATATCTGCAAAGCCCTGATACTGAGATAAAAGCGCGCCGGAAAGTGCGACCAGCCCATTGGAAACCATCAGTCCCAGTACACGGTTAAAATCAGTGTTGATTCCCTGTGCTCTTGCCATGCGGTCATTGCCTCCGGTGGCACGGATGGAACAGCCAAGCTCTGTACCGAAAAACCAGTAAAGCAGCCCGATCAGCACCAGGATCATCACTGCCACCAGAAAGATGGTATTTTTAAACAGAGGCACATTGCGGATAAAACGCAGGGAAACCAGCAGGTCATACTTGTCTACATTGATCGCCTGATTGGCTTTTCCCATAATTTTTAAGTTAATAGAATACAGTCCCAGCTGAGTCAGGATACCTGAAAGAATGGCCGGGATTCCCATAAAGGTATGAAGGATACCTGTGCAGAACCCTGCCGCCATTCCTGCCAGAGCAGCACATAAAAGGGCCACCCAGACATTCTGTCCGGCAAGCATCATCACGATGCAGACAGCGCCTCCCGTACAGAGGGAACCGTCTACCGTCAGATCCGCAAAATCCAAGATGCGGAAGGTAAGATATACGCCAATCGCCATTATACCCCACACAAGTCCCTGGGCCACAGCGCCTGGAAGTGAATTAAATAAGCTCATAATACTCATGATCGGTTATTCCTCGATTGCTTCATAATCATCCGGCACGGCAACTCCCAGTGCATCACAGATGTTTTTGTTGTACTTCTTTGTAAACTGAGGCGCATACTCGATGGGCATCTCAGATACATTGGCTTCGCCGGAAAGGATCTTTGCGGCCATCTTTCCGGTTGCCGTGCCCAGATCATAGTAGCTGATGGATAAGGTGGCAACGCCGCAGCCCGCACAGATGCCCTCCTCGCCGGCTACCACAGGAACGCCTGCCGGCTGGCAGATATTATTGATAATCTCCGTGTTGGAAGCAACGGTATTGTCCGTAGGAACATAGATCACATCGCTTGCAGAAGCTGCATTGGTAGCAATGGTGGATAAATCATTGGAATCGGAAAATGCATAATACTCACAAGTATAGCCCAGCTCTTCCAGAGCCAGCTTTACCGTATCTACCTGATACTGAGAGTTAGGCTCTGCAGAGCAGTAGAGCAGACCCACATTTTTCTTATCCGGGAACAGCTCTTTGATCATGGCCGCCTGCTCGTCCAGAGGAGCCAGATCCGAGGTTCCGGAAATATTTCCCCCTACGGTTCCGTTAAAATCGGAAATCCCCAGAGCCACGCCGTATTCTGTTACAGAGGTTCCCAGTACAGGGATCTCGTTGGTGCCTGCCTGAGCGGCCTGAAGAGATGCAGTGGCATTTGCCAGGATCAGATCCACACCCTCTGATACAAAGCTATTGATGATCGTGGAACAGGTGTTGGAATCCCCCTGCGCATTCTGCTCATCAAACTCCACTCCGTCTTCTCCAAAGGCCTCCACCAGAGCATCCTTAAAGCCCTGAGTCGCCGCATCCAGGGCAACGTGCTGTACCAGCTGGCAGATACCTACCTGATATACCTCCTTGCCGCCCTCTGCTTCCTTTGAAGTGTCCGCAGCAGCTGCCGTTGTTTCATTTGTGCCTGAGCCACATCCTGTTACCGCCACAGCCATCGCTCCGGCCAGTACGAAGGAAAGAATTTTTGCCGTCTTTTTCATAACATCGCTCCTCTTTTTTACCCAAAATTTCGTCCGTTTCTTTCGAACTTTTTTTATCATACTACAAAAAAAAGGGCGCGTCAATTTTATTGCTTTAAATTTTTGTGTTTTTAACGCATTGGCGCTTTTATGTATCAAAGTATATTCCAATTATTCCCATTTTAATGGAATTGTAACCGTAAATTCCGTTCCCTTTTCCAGCTGAGAAGCTACGTGGATGGAACCATGATAGAAATTTACGATATGCTTTACGATTGAAAGTCCCAGTCCCGTACCCCCCTGTTTCCGGCTGCGTCCCTTATCCACCCGGTAAAAGCGTTCAAAAATACGATCCAGGCTTTCCTCCGGTATCCCCACGCCATTATCCCTGACACGGATCACCATCTGTCCGTCCTGTTCTCTGATCGTCACCCACACCTGCCCTCCCGGATGATTATACTTAACCGCATTTCCGATCAGGTTTGTAAGAAGCTCCTTCATCTGCTGCACATTGGCCTTTATGCACAGCGGCTGGCAGTCTATATGGATAAAAACCTGGCTCTGGGCGGCTGCGGGCTTTAAGCTTTCTGCGATTTCCTCCAAAAGAGGGCTGATCCGCACATCGGAAATCACGACCTGGGCATCCTTTGCCTCCAGCCGGGAGATCATCAGAATATCCCCGATCAGCCCTGCCATATTGGAAGCTTCCTTTTTGATCCGCCGGATAAAGTCCAGCTTCATGGCTTCATCCTGGATCATCCCGCTTTCCATCAGCTCCGCGTAGCCCTGGATCGAGGTAATGGGGGTTTTAAGCTCATGGGAGGCATTGCTGAAAAACTCCTGGCGGATCTGCTTTTCTTTTTCTATACGGTTCAAATAATCTTTTACATTATTTGACATTTCCATGGTCGTCTCTGCGATCACATTCAGCTCCTGATACGGACAAGGTGAAAAATGGAGCTCCCCGTTTCCTCCCTTCACCTTCTGAAGCTCCGAAACGATATCCTGCAAGGGGCTTGTAACGGAATCCACAAACCGCCTGGTAAATACAAATGCACAGGCTAAAGCGGCAAGAAAGCTCACAAGGGCAGCCGGTAGCAGCATGGGCAGATATTCGCTGAGTCCTGAGTAGGGAACGGAAATGCGAAGGATCATATCTGATCTGTGTGACTGGAAGGCAACATAAAGAAAATGCTTTCCCATGGTTTTAGAATACCGCTTTGCATATCCCATTCCATTCAGCAGGGCCTCTTTTACCTCTTTGCGGCTTAAATGATTATCCAGCTCTTCCGTAGAAGTATCTGTGTCAGATACAACCGTACCATCTGAATGGATCAGTGTAACTCGCGTATCATCCGCACCTGTAAACTCCTCCATACGCTCGATCTGGACAGCCAGATACGAGTCATCCTCATAATCGAGCAGACGGTCGATCATTTCTATAGTATAGGTCATATCCTCTCTGGCCATCTTTAAGATCATATGACTGCTGATAAGATAAAAGATGACGCTGTTAATACACAGCGCCGCCAGAAGTACCAGTATAAATTTTTTCAGAATAGCCCTTCTCATCGGTTCTCCTCCTTTGTCTCCGGGTGCATCAGGCGATAGCCAACGCCGCGGACGGTCTTGATGCAGCTTCCGCCCTCTTCTCCCAGCTTCTGGCGCAGGGTACGGATGTGCATATCCAGTGTCCTTGTCTCTCCGTCATACTCATAGCCCCAGATCTGGTTTAAAAGTTCATCTCTGGTTACTACTCTGGCCTGATTCTCCAAAAGATAGCATAAAAGCTCAAACTCCTTTAAAGTAAGCTCGCAGACACGGCCGCTGCTGGAAGCCTCTCTTGTCTTTTTATTGATACCGATCCCCTGATAGGACAGTATATCCTTTTTTTCTTCCCGCTTTACCCTGCGCAGGAGACTGCGGATCCGGGCAGAAAGTTCCAGAACGCCAAAGGGCTTTACCATATAATCATCTGCTCCGCAGTCCAGCCCCACTACCTTATCCAGTTCCTTTTCCTTTGCTGTCAAAAGCATGATCGGAAGGCCGCTTATCCCCTCGGTCTGACGGATCTGCCGGATGGCCGTCACCCCGTCCATTCCCGGGAGCATCCAGTCAAAGATCGCCATGGACGGGCATTCCTGCCGGATACGCTCCATCCCTTCTTCCGCTGTTTCAAACCCCTCTGCCTCAAAACCAAACCCTTCCAGTGCGATTTTTAACAGATTTCTGATATTTTCGTCATCCTCTATGATATAAATTTTTTCCATAAATACTGATTCCTGCCCTTTCCCTGTTATTAAATTTACACATTATGCTTTTTAAAGCCTCATGTAAACAGCATACCAAACAGAAGTAAAATCCGAACCAATGAAATGTAAAATCTGCGTAAATTTTCATATATCATCCTATTCAGTTTATACTACGCCAAAAAAGATGTCAATGAAAAATCCCCATCGCACCATATCCGGCAGATGGGGAAGGTAAACTCCTTATTCACTTCGCAGCGCATCGATCGGATTTAAATTAGCCGCCCGGCTGGCTGGCATATATCCGAAAAGCAGGCCAATCCCCACGGATACGCTAAATGAAATTACAATGGCAGAAAATGTAGGTGTAGCCGAAATGCCAATGGTTGCCCCTACTGCTGCAGTAGCCCCGCAGCCAATGAGAATTCCGATCACTCCGCCCAGAGAACTGGTAACTGCCGCTTCAATCACAAACTGCTGCATAATGGTTCCCTTGTCCGCCCCGAGAGATTTTCGGATTCCAATTTCCCTTGTCCGCTCAGTCACAGACACCAGCATGATATTCATAACGCCCACTCCGGCTACCAGAAGGGAAATCCCGGCGATTCCTCCCAGCATACCGCTCATCATAGCAATCTGTTCGTTCAGGGAATCCAGCATTTCACTCATGGCCGATACCCTGTAGTAATCATCATTCTTAAAAATCTCAAAAAGGAAATTCTCAATGAGTGTCTTTGCCTCATCCGCATCATCCGTATCTGCCACTGTAAAGGTGTAGCTGTTAATATTAGCGCTTCTCGCCAGACTAATGGAAGTAGTATATGGAAGCCATACAAAATCATCCGTGCCTCCGTCGCTCATATCGTCCTCATCCTGAATTTCTGCCACGCCCACTATCTTATAGGCATAGCCCCCTACCTTCAGCGTATCACCAAGAGCCTTTTCAGCGCTGCCAAACAGCTCCTGGGCCACATACGCTCCGATCACGCAGACCTTCTGACGGGAAAGAATATCCGAATAGGTGATATTTCTTCCCTGCTGCAGCTCATAATCCTTAATCTCCAGATACTGCTCGCTGCGCCCTGCCACGCTGGTAGAGGTCATGGAATCATTTCCCTTTTTTATCGTTGTGGAAATGGTCACGTTGGGGCTTAAACCCTCAAATACGTCTGTGTGCTCTTCAAAAAATTCATACATTTCTTCCGGGCTTACAGTTCGGGATGTCAGATTGGTTACGTTTACATTGATCTGGTTCACTCCCATACTGGCAAAATTTTCTACGATCGTCCCCATGTATCCATTTACCAGGCTTACGAGAATAATTACCGCAGCCACACCGATAATAATCCCCAGCATGGTAAGAAAGGAACGCATCTTATTGCCCCATATGCTTTTAAGGGCCAGTTTAAAGGATTGCAGCATAATCTTTTACATCTCCGTCAAAAATTTTATGCCCGTCTGCAATGCGGATCACCCGCTTTGCCTCCACGGCAATGGAATTGTCATGGGTAATCATAACAATGGTATTTCCCTCCTCATTGATCTGCTTTAAAAAATTAAGCACATCACGGCTGGTTTTGGAGTCCAGCGCTCCTGTGGGTTCATCGGCCAGAATCAGGGATGGATTTCCTGCCAGCGCCCTGGCAATAGATACCCTCTGCTGCTGGCCTCCTGAAAGCTGATTGGGCATATTTTTCCATTTTTCCGCAAGACCCACCTTTTCAAGGGAAGCCATGGCCCGTTTTTTTCGTTCCTCTGCTCCTGTTCCCGCATAAAGAAGAGGAAGCTCTACGTTTTCCAGAAGATTAAGTTTGGGAAGGAGATTATACTGCTGGAAGATAAAACCGATCATACGGTTGCGGATCCTGGCCAGCTGCTTATCTCCCATTTTGCTTACATCCTCACCGCCCAGATAATACTCTCCCGTGGTCGGCACGTCCAGAGCGCCGATAATATTCATCAGAGTGGATTTTCCGCTTCCTGATTTTCCTACAATAGCCACAAATTCACCCTTTTGGATAGAAATATTTACATCGTCATTCGCTCTGACTTCTTCTCCTCCCATATTGTAAATCTTTGAAATATGCTTCAACTCAATTAGGGGATGTGTTTCCTCTGACAGCTGTTCATTTACCTTCATAAGCTTTTTCACCCTTTCTGTCAGCGGCCGCCGGGACCGCCTCCTGGGCCGCCTCCCATTCCGCCTCCTGGGCCGCCTCCCATTCCGCCTCCGGGCATCATCATCACAGCATCGCTGCTCTGGCTGGATTCCGCCACATAAACCGTATCTCCCTCAGAAAGCCCGCTTTTGATCTCCACATAGCTGTCGCTTATAAGGCCTGTTTCTACCTCCACGGCTTTAAAGCCTGCGGGAATCGGTCCCTGCTGCTCGGTAACCGTATCGTCCTTTATGTATACCTGATTTCCCCTCATAAGCGCATCTACGGGAATTGAAAGCACATCCTCTGCCTGATCCAGGGTAATAATACCGTCCACATTCATACCCGGAAGAAGGTCTTCTGCTTCATCCATGGTTACCGTTACCGGATAGGTGCTGACTCCGTTTGAATAGGTACTCTCCAGACTTACGTTTGTAACCGTACCTGAAAAGGTCTGCCCCTCATAGGCATCGGCCGTCACCGCCACCTTCTGGCCCACTTCTACTTCCCTGATATCCAGTTCATCAATGGACATTTCAAAGGTAAGGCTGGACAGGTCGTAGATCACTGCAAGAACGGTGGTATTACTGGTGTTCTTTGTAATATTATCCCCCACCTTATAATTCTTTGTGATGACCTGGCCGGAGATGGGAGCTGTAATCGTATAATTGTCATAGCTGTCCTGAGTGCTCTCCAAATGGCTCTGGGCCGACTCCACGCTCTCCTGAGCCTTATCCAGGCTGTCCTTGTAGCTCTGGATCAGCTTATCCGCCGTTTTTGCCGTCATGCGGAAAACAGGCGTTCCCTTTGTGACGTAATCGCCTTCATTTACCAGCATAGCCTCTATTTCTACGCTGGATGAAAGATCTGCCTCCATAGAGGTATCGATGGAAGCCTCAAAAAGCCCTTCCTCGCTTCCAATCCACTCGCCTACCTGGGCAGACGCTCTGGTAGAAACAGTCAATCCGCCAGGATTTGCCACCGTAAAGGTCACATACCGTACCAGACGCCCTCCGGAGAGAGCCTCCTCACGGTTGGCAACTGCCTTAACCGACGCTTCCACCTGTTCTCCCGAATCAGTCAGCGTAAGGACGGCGGAACTTCCCGGGGTAATCTGGGCCGCTTCGCCGGAAAGGAAGGGAATCCGGATCTCCATCACATCATCACTGTACAGATCCGCCAGCTTTGTATTTCCGCTTACCTTATCGCCTGCGCTGATATAAAGTTCCTTGATATATCCCGATTCTGTGGCCTTATATGTATTTCCGCTGTAATCGCTTAAGGCCTGATTATAATCCTCCAGCGCATCCTCATAGGAACTCCGGGATCGGGTCAGGGTATTTTCAGCGCTGGTAAGCTCCGTTGTCATACTGGAACTGTCGATTTCATAAAGCACCTGATCCTTTTGCACCTGATCGCCCTCTTCAAAGGCGGCGGCAACCACCTCGCCCTCAACCATGGACGTGATGCTGTATGTATCCTTTGCCGCCAGAGTACCGGAGGAGGACAGCTCAGAAGTAATGGTTCTCTTTTCCACGGCTGCCGTATTAATGCTTTGGATCCGGGCTGCAGCCGCAGCCTTTGTTTTTTTATTTTTCCAAATCATAAGGCCGGTAAGAAGTACTGCCAATGCCAGAAGAGCCGCCAGCAGACGAACCCATAATTTTTTCTTTTTCATCTCATTTCTCCCTTAATATTCGATAGCATCCACTGCCGTATAGCTGCTTCCGCTTCTGCTGCACACCAGAACCACATCATCCCCCACTTCCAGATTTCCATAGATGGAAAACAGATACTGAAGTTCCGAAGAGTCCAGACTGATATTCAGATAGCCGTCGGAATCCACATCCTCGCTGGTATCAAAATCATCGTCTGAATTTGCCTCATCCACCTCGATCCGCACCGAGGTCGGCGTCATCACATCCGTGGACTGATAGTAGATATTTTTGATCTCACCCTTGATGAGCACATAGGTGTTGTTGCCCGAATCGTCCTTTGTATCCCAGCCGGTCGTCGTATACGCCCAGATAGTTTTTGACTTTACATTGTAATACAGCACTGCAAAACCAGACTGCTGCTGGGAAGCCTTTACCGCGGCCAGCGTGCTTTCCACGCCATTTAAAAACACATTGGCATCCTCCGTATCAAAGGGTACAGACTGGGCCACGCTGAAATTCTTATGGACCAGGATGGGGCCTTTGCGCTCATCCTCCAGTATGGAAATGGGATTGATCTCCCCATCTGAATTCAGCTCGCAGTCCAGCACGGTTCCGTATATCTCGTTGCTGTCCTTCTTTTTTGTTTTCAGCAGATTATAAAAAATATTCATGCAGTCCGTTTCCGTAATCGCTTCATCCGCCTGACAGCTTACATCTTCATTCAGTTCCAGATGATTAAATTTCGAAATCCTGGAACTGACCATCTCTCCTGTAAAATCCTCGTCCGTATAGCCTAACAGCGTTAAAACGGCCTTCACTGCGTCCTTATATAAAACAGGCTCCTCCGGTTTAAAATTGCCGCCCAGATATCCGCCCATCCAGCCCTGAGAGGCCGCCACACGGATATAGACCGCGTTGGGATGGTCTGCCGGAACATCCGCATATACCGACACGCTGGAAGAAGGAAGATTTTCCCGGTAGCTGGACGCCTTTACGAGCATCTTCGCAAAATCCCCTCTTGTGATCTGCCCCCGGAAACTGGAAATCTCCATAATTCCCGTAAGCTTTACTACCTGACGGCGCAGATCAAAATTGGCGCTGGAAATATTGTCTGCAAGCGCTGTAAGAGACAAAAAGGGCGAAACGGCAAATGAAACAGCCAGAGAACCGCAGATAAAGCAGCCATAGGATTTGGAACCTTTCATACATAAACTCCTCTAAGTAATTATACATATCGATGATTAGCTGTTACTAATGTACCATCCGTTTGTGACGATTTTGTGTTCTGGCTGTGTATTTTTTGATAAACAAAAAGCGCCTACATAAGAGGCGCGATCAGGCGCAGCAGCCTTCCTGCCTTGCGGCCCAGCCAGCTGTAGCTATAACAGGTTTCAAGGGTGACCGGAATACATTTTTTAAGTGTTTCCTGATAATCCGCTTCGATTTTTCCAATAACTGGATTACGGTACAAAAAGGTACCGCACTCAAAATGCAGGTACAGACTGCGAAAATCCAGGTTGATGGTTCCCACTGTCCCTTTCTCATCATCACTGACAAAAACCTTCGCATGGACAAAGCCCGGTTCATATTCAAAAATTCTGACTCCCGCCTTTAAAAGTTCCGGATAATAGGTTCTAGCCAGCAGATAGGCATATTTCTTATCCGGGATATGAGGCATGATGATAATAACCTCTACTCCCCGTTTTGCTGCATAGCACAGGGCGTCCTTCATGCCATCATCCAGGATCAGATACGGCGTCATAATGTGGACATATTCCTTTGCCTGACTGAGTATGTCCAGATAGACCTGCTCACCGATCTGTTCTTTGTCAAAGGGGCTGTCCCCATAGGGGATCACATATCCTTTCTCCATCCGTCCGGCTGCGGCTTCTCCTGCCGGAGCAGAAAGATATTTCCTGTAATCCTCTTCCTTTTTCTCTGTCACATCCCACATCTGAAGAAACATCATGGTAAAGCTCTTTACCGCATCTCCCGTTACCATCAGAGCCGTATCCTTCCAGTGGCCAAAGCGCACTTTGCGATTGATATACTCATCTGCCAGATTTACTCCTCCGGTAAAGGCACAGCGGCCGTCAATGACTGCAATCTTTCGATGGTCTCTGTAATTCTGATGGGTCGAAAGCACCGGGATAATGGGAGAAAACATTTTACAGCGGATTCCTTTCCGTTCCAGCCGCCTGGGATAGTGAAACGGAAGAAGCATCAGACAGCACATCCCGTCATACATCACCCGTACTTCTACTCCTTCCTTTACCTTTTCCTCCAGCACCTTTAAGATCTCATCCCACATATATCCCCGGTCGATGATAAAAAACTCCATAAAAATGAAATGCTTTGCCGCCTTCAGCTCTTCCATCAGCCGTACGAACATATCCTCTCCCAGCGGAAAATACTCGGCGTCCGTATTTTTATATGCCGGCGCTCCGGCCATACGTTCCAGGTAATCCGCCAGTCCGGCCGTCCGGCCGTCCAGAGCCTCAAGCTCCTTCCTCACATCCTCATTCTGGTTCAAATAGGGCCTTGTTTTGGCAGTCGATACTGCCAGACGTCTGGCCAGAGCTTTGGTCTGAAACTGCATCTGTACGAAAATGTATAAAAGTACGCCGAACACCGGTATCACGAGCACCGGTATGATCCAGGCCATCTTAAAGCTGGAATCAATGGGTTCATTTAAAATGGCGATCACTGCAAGGGCGCTTAAAAGCACACAGAGAATATAAAAATAATGGAGATACCCATTCAAAAACTTAAACGCCGCTATAAATACCCAAAGCTGCAGCCCCAGTCCTGCCATTACAAAGGCAGTCCTGCCAAAGATGATCCTAAAAAGACCCCTCAGTTTTTTCTTCATATGTATGTCCCTTTCTTCTAAAACAATGGCCCCATATTCTTCTCTGAGAGAAAATACGCGGCCAGCCCCAAAGAAGCTAAACCGCGTATTATTATCTCATATATTTTCTTTTCTGGCAAGTATACCGGACTGCTTTCAGCCTGCCGCCTATTGTCCGTCAATCTTTTTCACGTCCATATCTTTTGGAAGGACCAGGCTTAAAATAATGGATACTACAAACACTACCGCTACCACATTGGCAGAAAATACGGACTGGATCATCGGCGGGAAGATATCCCAAATCCCAACCTCGCTGGCTGTGGTAAAACCGATGCCGATGGATAAGGACAAAGCTGCAATGGTAATATTTCTCTGAGAGAAACCGCAATCAGCCACCATCTGAATACCGGAGGTTAAGATGGTTCCAAACATCATAATCGTACATCCACCTAACACTGCGTCCGGAAGAGACGCAAAGAAATTTCCCACCGGCGGAAGAAGTCCTGCTAAAATCATGCAGGCAGCGCCCGTCATGATCGTAAAACGGTTCACTACTTTTGTCATATTGACAAGACCTACATTCTGTGAAAAAGAGGTCACAGGAGGACATCCAAAGAGACCGGAAATAACGGAACCATAGCCGTCGCAGCCCAGAGAACCTGAGATTTCCTCTCCTGTGATCTTTCGGTTTAATCCGCCTGCTACCAGAGCAGAGGTATCGCCGATGGTCTCAGCCGCAGACACCAGGAAAATGATACATGCGGAGATAATAGCTCCCGGATAAAATTCCGGCTTAAAGGGCATCAGATGGGGCAGGGAAATGATTCCGCCGGACATGATCATAGACAGATCTACCTTTCCCATGGCGATTGCCAGAATATAGCCTACTACCAGGCCGGCTAAAACGGAAAGCTGCTTTAAATATCCCTTTGCAAAAATATTCCACAAAAGGCAGGTAGCCAGTGTTACGGTTCCAAGAATCAGGTTCTGAGCAGAACCGAAATCATCATTATAGCCGCCGCCAAAGGATCTGGCTCCTACGGTAAAGAGTGAAAAACCGATGGCTGTTACTACAGATGCCGCTACAATCGGAGTAATGATCTTTCTCCAGTATTTTGCCATCAGTCCTAAGGTTCCTTCAAAGAGACCGCCGACCAGAACCGCTCCTACCACAGCCGGATAGCCGTAATTGGCTGAAATGGTACTGAGCACCGTTACGAAGGTAAAGCTTACGCCCATAACTACAGGAAGCTTTGATCCGATCCGCCAGATGGGATAAAGCTGGATCATGGTAGCAATGCCTGCCACAAACATGGCGTTCTGTAAAAGCATACCCAGCTGGGCCGGTGTAAGCGGTGTCTTGGACGCTCCCGCAATAATGGTGATCGGCGCCAGGTTTGAAACGAACATGGCTAAAATATGCTGCAGTCCAAAAGGAATGGCCTTTCCGATGGGCACTCTTCCCTCCAGTCTGTATATGTTGTTAATACTGCAGTCTGCTGCATTTCCTGCTATTTTTACTGTTTTCCCCATACGATTTACCGCCTCCATTCTCATGCCGGCAGGCCATACCTGCGTTCCCCCAAACGCCGCGGCTGCCGGACAGCCTTTTTATGCTTCTTTATGTGTGGTCTGATATACCTCTTCCACAATCCGTTCCATGGCATTTAAAATGTTCTCATAGCCCGTGCAGCGGCACAGATGGCCGGAAATGAGCTTTTTAAGCTCCTCGCGGTTGTACTTCTTTCCCGTTCCCACGATCTCAACCGCACTCATGATCAGACCCGGCGTACAGAAGCCGCACTGTACGGCAGCCTCCTCAATAAATGCCTTCTGGATCGGAGAAAGCTCGCCGTTTGGTCCTTTTAAGCCCTCTACGGTCATTACGCTCTTTCCATCTGCCCACATGGTCAGATAAATACAGCTGTCAATGGCTTCACCATTTACCAGTACCGTACAGGCGCCGCACTCTCCGACCTCGCAGCCCTTTTTCACGGAAGTCAGCCCCAGGCGCAGACGCAGCGTGTCTAAAAGAGACTCTCTCTCGTCCACTGCCAGTTCATGCTCTTTTCCGTTTACTTTCATATGTATGATCTTAAGCATTGCAATTACCTCCTGCTCTTGTGATAGATTCTGCTAGTGCACGCTTTGCTAACTCCTCAATGAGCTGTAAGCGGAATTCCTTGGATGCTCTCCAGGAGGAACGGGGATTTACTTCTGTGAGCGCTGTTTTTGCAAACTGCTCTGCCGCCTCTTTGTCATCCACTCTTGCTCCTTTTAAGCCTTCCTCTGCGTTCCGGCAGCGAAGAGGCGTAGGTCCTGCCACTCCGTAGCCCAGACGCACATCCTCAATGACCGTCTTATCTTCTGAAAGCTTTACCCGGACTGCACAGCCTAAGGTGGCAATCTCCATGGCCTTTCTCTTTCCGTACTTTACATACTGGCCGTACCAGCCCTCATAATCCTCTTTTGCAATGAGAAAACCTGTACATACCTCTTCTCTGGCTCTTACCGTCCGTCCGGGACCTGTATAAAACTCGCAGATGGGAACGATTCTCTCCCCTTCCGGCCCCACTAAGATCACTTTGGCATTTAAGGTCCACATGGTGGACGCTGAATCTGCAGAAGTAGCTCCGTTGCAGATATTTCCGCCGATGGTTCCTGTGTTGCGTATCTGAGGTCCGCCTACCATATCCACTGCCTCACCCAGCATGGGGATCAGCTTCTGGATCAGGGGATCATTTGTAATATGGGAAAATGCAGTTGCTGCTCCGATCCAGAGATCTCCGTTTTCCAGAACCTTTACTCCCTTAAGCTCCGGAATATTGTGGATGGATACAAGAGCTCTTCCTGCATCCTTTCCCTCTCTTACACGGATCAGTACGTCGGTACCGCCGCTGATCACCTCTGCATCCGGCTCATTTACCAGAGCCTGCACAGCATCCTGCACATCCTTTGCCTCGTAAAATGATTTTATATCAAACATGCCTTATTTCTCCTTCCTTCTTAAATAAGTCCCTTTTCTTTAAATGCTGCGATCAGACGCTGGGCTGTCATAGGCGCTGTATTCATATGTACGCCAGTTGCATGAAGGATGGCGTTTCGGATCGCCGGAGCAACCGGGATTGCCGGAGGCTCGCCCAGAGATTTGTTTCCATAAGGGCCTGTAGGATCGTCTAACTGGATAAATTCCACATGAAGATCCGGAGCATCCATGGCGGTAGGGATCTTGTAATCCAGAAGGTTATTATTTAACGGTTTTCCGGTCTTTTCATCTACTAAAAGCTCCTCGGAAAGTCCAAAGCCAAGGCTCATGCTCATACCGCCGTGTACCTGTCCAGCGGCTGTCTTCGGATTGATCAGGATACCGGAATCATGGACATTGATCACATCCTTTACAGTCACAAGACCCAGAGGCATATCGATTTCCAGATCCACAAAGCAGCAGCCGGAAGCGAAGGTATTGTCCTTGCACTGGTTTGTAACCTCTGCTGTGATATGGATGGACCGGTCTAAGGAATAGAACGCTGTATCAGCTACTACCGCCACATCAAAGAGTACCGGATCGCCGCCGTTTACAACCACCTGGCTGTCCGCAATATCTAACATCTCCCAGGTGATTTTCTCCTCTGCATGAAGCCCCAGAACCTGACGTACCTTCCCGGCAGCCTCCTTTACAAGATCTGCATAGACAGTCTTTGAAAGATCTGTCACATCATGGTTCAGCATATAGGCAGCATACTCTAAGACCTTCTGACGGAACTCTAAGGCACACTTTTTGCAGGCCATGCCGGATACATAGGTCTGACGGGACGCATAAGCACCTGTATCAAAGGGAGTTACATCCGTATCCTGTGTGGAATTGATATATACCCTGTCTACGCTGATTCCAGTAGTCTCTGCCGCCATCTGGGTGAATACAGTATCTGCTCCCTGTCCGATTTCCGTAGCGCCCATGGAAAGCTGGATGGAACCGTCCTGATTTAAAGTGATGCGGGCAGAAGCAGTTTCCAGAGAAATGGGATAAACGCCTGTTTTGTAAATAAACATCGCCATTCCCACACCTCTTCTCACCGGTCCGGTCTGATTCTTATAGGCCTCTCTCTTTTCGTCCCAGTGAATGTACTCCCGGCCTTTTTTAATGCACTCGGTCAGGCCATATGTATGGAATGTAATACCGTTGGCCGGATCCACAAAGCCTGCATCCAGACAGTTCTTTAAGCGGAATTCACAGGGATCCATACCGACTGCATCTGCCATATCATCTGTCAGACACTCTGCAAACCAATCTGCCTGGGGGATGCCGTATGCTCTCATGGCTCCTGCCGTAGGGGAAGAGGTATAAACGGTCCAGCAGTCTACCTCCGTACCCAGCCGGTCTTTATACAGATCCTTAAATACATTTCCGCAATTGGCACAGATAGCGTGACCATGGGAGGCATAGCCGCCGTTGTTGGCAAAGGCCTCCAGCTGTCTTGCAAGTACGGTTCCGTCCTTTGTAACAATACCCTTGCACACGCCCTTGATAGCATGGCGGGTACGGGTTCCGGAAATTGTCTCCTCACGGCTGATCTCCATCCGGACGGCTCTTCCGCCTACACTCATGGAAAGGAAGGCATTTAACGGCTCATAGAGTACATCCTGCTTGTTTCCAAAGCCGCCTCCGATATAAGGCTTAATGACGCGGACCTTACCAACAGAGATTCCCAGCGCCTGAGCCGTCACACGGCGTACAATATGGGGAAGCTGCGTGGAAGAAACAATGGTCACCTTTCCGTTTGTATCCACATAGGACCAGGAAACGGGAAGCTCAATATGGCAGTGGGAAATCCTTGGAGTATCATATGTTTCATCAATCTCCACCAGGTTTTCCTCTCCGTACTCTTCAATGGCTTTCTTTCTTCCCTCTTCAAAGGTAAAATCAGAAGGACCCATAGTCATATGGGAATGAACGACTACGTTATCCTTTCTGAGATCGGGATGAAGAGGTGTTGCCTCCGGCTTTAATGCCGCTTCTACGGTAACGATGGGCTCATACTCCTCGTACTCAACCTTGATCAGTCGGGCCGCCTGAGCCGCAGCCACTTCATTTTCAGCTACAACTGCCGCAATATCATCTCCGTAAAGACGCACTCGCTGATTTAAAATCTTTCTGTCACAGATATCCTGGTGCTTTAACTCCACGCTCCAGGGATGGCCTGCTGTGGGAAACTGGATATCCGGCACATCAAAACAGGTGACGATTTTTACCACTCCCGGCACTTTTAACGCCTCGTCCAGATCAAAGCTCTTTACAAGGCCGTTTGCAATGGTGGAATGAACGACTTTTCCATGAAGAATATCTCTGGGTTCCAAATCTGCGGTATACTTGGCTTCACCGGTCACTTTACCGAAAGCGTCCACGCGTGTGATTTCCTGGCCAACAACTTTCATTGTATTTCCTCCTTACTTTTACTGTCTGTGTCTGCATCCCGAACAATCGTTCCGATTCTTTCATCCCCGGATAAACGGACAGCCCTCTTTTTATACCAATGTCGCAAGCATGAATTTTTCAGATAAAAATAACTGTTAAAATCCAACAGCGCCCAGCTTATAAACAGGTACAAAAAAAGAGCTGACTACATAAATGTATGTAGTCAACTCTTAAGGTAGTTGGTAGAGACTCTGGGCCAATCCCCAGGATATACATATCAGACAATTTGCTTTATTGAATTGTCTATATTATATACCCTTAAAAAAATTTAATCCATTTGCATTTTTCTCAAATATTTTCATTATTTTTTGTGCGTTTTTCACAAAAGTAACCTAAATTTTTTTGTGATTTATCGTTATATTTTCACGAGAATAGCGTCTTATCCCTCTAATGCCTGACGGATATCTTCTATGATATCCTCAGCATCCTCAATACCGACGCTGAAGCGGATCATGGACGGATCAACGCCTGCCTCTACAAGCTGCTCATTGGTCAGCTGTCTGTGCGTATGGCTGGCAGGATGAAGAACGGCTGTGCGGGAATCAGCCACATGGGTTTCAATGGAGCAGAGCTTTAACCGATCCATAAATCTGGCTGCTCCCTCTCTGCCGGATTTTAAGCCAAAGGAAATAACGCCGCAGGTACCACCCGGCATATATTTCTTTGCAAGTTCGTAATATTTGTCGCCTTCCAGTCCGGGATAATTTACCCAGGCCACATCCTCTCTGGATTTCAGATAGGAAGCTACCTTGTAAGCATTTTCACAGTGCCGGGGCATTCTCAGATGAAGGGTCTCAAGGCCTACGTTGATCAGAAAGGCATGCTGGGGAGACTGGATCGATCCAAGGTCGCGCATCAGCTGCGCAGTGGCCTTTGTAATATAGGCCATTTTCCCGAATTTCTGCGTATAGATTACACCATGATAGGACTCATCCGGCTCTGTCAGGCACTTAAACTTATCGTGATGAGCCTCCCAGTCAAAATTGCCGCTGTCTACGATACAGCCGCCTACGGTCATGGCGTGGCCGTCCATGTACTTGGTGGTGCTGTGGGTTACAATATCTGCTCCCCACTCAAAGGGACGGCAGTTAATGGGAGTTGCAAAGGTATTGTCCACGATCAGGGGAACGCCGTGGTCATGGGCTGCTTTTGCAAATTTCTCAATATCCAGAACCGTTAAGGCCGGATTGGCAATGGTCTCTGCAAATAATGCCTTTGTATTGGGGCGGAACGCTGCTGCCAGCTCCTCTTCAGTGGCATCCGGGCTTACGAGCGTACACTCCACTCCCATTTTGGGGATTGTAACGGTAAAGAGGTTCGTTGTGCCGCCGTAAATAGCCGCAGAGCTCACCACATGGTCTCCTGCCTGACACAGGTTCATCACCGCATAAAAATTAGCCGCCTGGCCCGAGGAAGTAAGCATGGCGCCCACACCGCCCTCCAGCTCGCAGATCTTGGCTGCTACCGCGTCATTGGTGGGGTTTGCCAGTCTTGTATAGAAATATCCGTTTTCTTCCAGATCAAACAGACGTCCCATCTGCTCGCTTGAGGTGTACTTAAAGGTCGTGCTCTGGTAAATAGGCAGCTGTCTTGGTTCGCCGTTTTTCGGCTCCCAGCCGCCCTGAATACAGATAGTGTCTAATGAACGCTTTTTTGTCATACTTCTCTTCCTCCTGGGGTCGGTTTCCGTAAAATTTGATACTGTTTGGAACAGCTGCTTTTTATTATAACCCAGGTTGGGTGGGGATTCAACTTGAAATTGCAGAAAGGCTTCGCATGGGCGTCCTGCCTCCTGTCTGTCAGGGCTCAGGTTTCCGGCCATAAGAAGCTCTAAGGGGCCTGGATTTTTCTAAAAACAAGAGCCACATCAAAAACTCGCTGCGCTCAGACAGGTTTGATGTGGCTCTTAACGAAAAATTCAGCCCCCTAAGACCTTCTAATGGCCTCCAAAAATCGCCCTGACAGACAGGAGGCAGGACGCCCCGGCTGGGGATAGTATGGCGATAGGGAAAAACAGTGCTCTCTATCTGATGGGATTAATCACGCGTCTACATAGAAGTAGACCAATCCTGATAAGATCAGGTAGAACCAGGTGGTTGGGTTGGAGAACCAGGTGGTGAAGAAGGACAGAACCATGTACATGGCAATCTGGGCGTAGATGATGTGGCCTGCGGGGCAGGTGAGCTTTTTCCGGAAACGAACCAGGCCGTAGCAGGCCGCGCCCAGAAGGGCTCCGAAAAAGATCATGCCGAAAACGCCGAAATCGTAGTAGGCGTCGTAAAATAAGGTGACTGTAGTCAGCTCCTCTTTTGTTACATATAATGGAAAGCTTACAAGAGACGGGAACAGGAATTTAAGGCCTGTCAGCGCCCATAAGGGAAACAGTCCCTTGAGTCCGAAGCTGTGGCGGCCCAGCTGCTCTACCAGACAGTTGAAATTGTCATAGTTGTTAGCAATGTAAATATAAGGCTGGGTGATGAAAATGGGCATATGGCTGTTTTTCATCTCAAAGATGCCGTTTAAATATTCTACACTGTGGCTTCTTAATACGGTAAGGATCAGGTAGGCCGGGATTAAAAGGACGATCAAAATTCCTGCGTGTATCAGGCTGAAGCTTCCGGTCATAGAGATATAGGTGAATACAGCCATGCCTGCTGCAAGGATCAGCTGGAATCTGGATACGCATAAAAGCGGGATGGAAAGAGCTATCACATCCAGAACCACTGCCAGCCAGAAGCCTCTGTCTCTTGTAAGTCCTCTTCCCCGTCTGGCTGTCATTACGCTGTAAACAACGGAAAGACTGGGAACCAGTACGCAGGATACCGTAAAGTAATGAACTCCGCTGATGTGGAACTCTGAATAGGCGTGAGGTACGCCGTAGGAAAACATGGGAACAAAGCCCAGTCTCCAGGCCTCAAATAAAAAGGCCAGAAGGGATACTGCAGTGATGACGCTCATGGAAATCAGGATGCGCTTTGCCTGCAGGGGCGATTCCCCGGAGGAAAAAAAGCGGTAAACTGACTGCATGTCCTTTTCCGACCAGCCGTCAAAAAGACGGGTGAGTATCTCAAAGACCGTCCAGAAAAAAACGACAGCCAGAAAAAGACTGATCCAGGTCATAAGCGCCCAGTCGGTCTGAAGCCTGGAAAGCTTAAAGCAGGAGATTCCCTGTCCGCCCACAAAAAAGAGACAGAACAGTCCCCGAAGATGGATCAGGTTTCCTGTTCTCATATAATCCTTTATATACAGCCACAAAGCTGCTCCTAAGAGCACAAGGCCGGACAGCACATAAATGTGCTGCCAGGCCAGGATAAAACTTACAATGTAACAAATGAGGTAAACTAACATCAGTCGGTCATCTTCTCCATAAATTCTTTCATATAAGCTTCCACTTCAGCTGTTGCAGCAAAGCTCATTGCCTTCTCTGCCACTGCCTGCAGCTCCGTAATGCTGAAGCCTGTTACCAGCTTTCTGGTGCGCAGCACAGCGGAGGCGCTCATACTGAACTCATTTAAGCCAAAGGCAAGCAGCAGAGGAACCATCATCGGATCGCTGGCAGCCTCACCGCACATGCCTACCATAATGCCTGCTTCCCGTCCGCAGGCAATAATATGGCGGATGCTTCTAAGTACAGCCGGATTAAAGGTGGAGTAGAGGTAGGAAACCTTTTTATTTCCGCGGTCTACCGACATGGTGTACTGGGTCAGGTCATTGGTTCCGATGCTGAAGAAGTCTGCTTCCTTTGCAAAAATATCAGCGATCAGGGATGCTGCGGCAGTCTCCACCATGATACCTACCTGAATATCCTTCTTATAGGCAATTCCCTTTTCATCCAGTTCCTTTTTGATCTCTTCGATCAGGGCCTTTGCCTCTCTGAACTCATCAATACAGGTTACAAGAGGAATCATGATGCGGATGTTTCCAAATGCACTGGCTCTTAAAAGGGCGCGCAGCTGGGGCTTGTAAATATCCTCTTTACGATCCAGGCATAACCGGATGGCACGATAGCCAAGGAATGGATTTTCATCCTTTTCAAGTCCCATATAAGGAATTTCCTTATCACCTCCGATATCCAGTGTACGGATGATCACAGGCTTTCCGTTCATAGCGGAAGCTACCTTCTTATAAGCCTCAAACTGCTCCTCCTCTGTAGGCATGGCAGTGCGATCCATGAATAAGAACTCCGTACGGAACAGACCGATTCCCTCAGCGTCATACTGAAGAACCTTATCAATATCCTCAGGCTTTCCGATATTGGCTACGATCTCAACCTGTACACCGTCCTTTGTCACAGAGGGCTGTCCGATATATTTTTCCAGCTCCTTCTTATCCTTTAAAAACTGCTCTCTCTTTGCTTCGTAAGCAGCCTTTACCTCTGCCTCCGGATTCACATAAACCTCTCCGGTGCTTCCGTCAAGGACAATCGTGTCTCCATCCTTTACCTCATCTAGCAGGCCATTTACGGCAACTACCGCAGGAATCTCCAGGGCTCTTGCAAGAATTGCACTGTGGGAGGTACGTCCGCCTAGCTCTGTCACAATACCTGTTACGTTCGCCGGATTGATGCCTGCTGTCATAGACGGAGTCAGATCCTTTGCCACCAGGATCGTTCCTGCAGGAAGGGCAGACACATCCACAGACTGAAGCCCCATCAGGGTCCGCTGCATACGCACCTTAATGTCGCGCATATCGGTCGCTCTCTGCTGCATCAGCTCATCGCCCATGGATGCGAACATATCTGCATACATATTGCAGACGGTTTCAATGGAAAACTCACTGTTTACGTTATCATTCTGAATGGAATTTTCAATCTCCCCTGTCAGCATCGGATCAGATAAGAGCATCATATGGCCCTGCATAATCTCGGCTTCCTTTTCACCCACACGGGCAGCCAGATCCTCAGCCATTTTCTGGGTTTCAGCAATGGTTGTTTCCAGCGCTCCCTTAAAACGCTGCACCTCTGCCTCTGTATCGTTTACTTCTCTCCTTGTAATGATAAGCTCTGCTTCCTCCACAATTACCGCAGTACCGATGCCGATACCGTCAGAAGCATTTGTTCCCTTATACATATGCGTTTCCTCCTTAATGTTTTGAAATCCCGGCTCATACCGGCATTCCCTTATTTATACTCACAACCTTTGGTTGCCGTCATCATTCTCCCAGACGGTCGTCCACCAGACGGATGATGGCTTTAAGGGCCTCTTCCTCATCGGGACCGTCACAGATAAATTCCACTTCCTCACCGCATTTGACACAGGCTCCAAGAACACTTAAAACACTCTTTGCATTGGCCGTAACGTTGCGAACCCGGAAGGATATTTTTGATTTAAACTTTAACGCTTCCTTGCACAAAATACCTGCCGGCCTTAAGTGAAGGCCGGATGGATTTTTAATTACAGTTGCCTCGCTTACCATATAACTTCACTCCTGTCTTATCTATAATACACGCTGCTATGACTGCTCGGAAGCAGAGGCAGAAGAGGTGCTTTCTCCCTCAGTCTCTGCCTGGCTTTCCGTTTCCATATTCTCCTTTGATTCCTCTGTCCGGTCATGGACAATAATCTGAAGAGGATCACAGCTTACCAGCTCATAGGCGGCTCCCAGCTGGAACGTAACTTCTGCCGTATGGGTTCCGGGCTGCATTTCGCTTACATCCACCTCTGCCTCCAGGCTTTCCTCGGTCAGCTGATCCAGATCCTCCGCCAGCCCCTTGATGGTAACCGTAATCTGATCCCGGTCAAACTGATAGCTGTAGTGGCTGGATGCACCTACTTGGCGGACAGCATCGGCTCCCAGCACAATATTCTTTGTTTCAAGAGGCTCTACCTTGATGGTAACCGTAATCTGGCTTTCCTCTCCTGCAAGAGATACTCCGTCCGGCAGATACTGTTTCAGATCAATATTGACCTTGCGGTCTGAATCAGCTCCATCCATATTCAGCTCTGTCTTCGGAATGGTAATGGAATTGATTCCCGCCAGATCGGATTTAAGTCCGACTACTTCCACCGAGTTAATGCTGGACTCAATCCCTGTATAGCGGTATCCTTCTGCCACACGGCCCTCCGTTTCAAAATTCAGTCCCAGATTCTTTACCTTAAGAATAGACTGATCATAATCCGCCTCCGTCCGGCTTAAAGCAACCCGTTCATCCAGGGCAATCTCCTCGCCATTGGCATCGTAACATTTAATGGGCCTGGTACCGGTAAGATCCTCCATCGCCCCGCTTAAGTCGATTTCAATCCCCACGCTGCTGATCTGTCCTACCAGCGACTGGGGGCCGCTTACAACGATCTTAGACGGTGACAAACTGACGCTTCCCTGGCGGTAGCCTTCCTCCGTCTTTCCTACATATTTAGGCGCAAGCTCAAAAGGCTTCTCCTGCAGATCCTCTGTCCTTACACGGATTACTCCCGGCTTGGCCTCTACCGAATCCACACGGTTATTTTTAACCTCTATCTTGACAGGAACTGCCCCTGTAGGCTCATACATATCTGCCAGATCAATATAGGCCCTGAAATCTGAAGGAGAAACACCTCCTGCGTCCAGAGTCCGAACCTTGTAGGAAACAGTAACCGTACTCCTGTCGTCTAAAAGTTCATAGGTCTTTTTACTGGAGGTAAGCACAGATTCATTGATCACATCCAGAGGCACGATCTGGGTCGCTGTAATATCAGGGTTTGATATATTTACCACAGCCAGCCATACAAAGAAAGCGATGAATACGGAAAGAATTTTCAGTTTTAAATTATTTATCAGCTTTTTTTCCATTGATCAGCCTTCCCTTCCATAACCTGAACCGACTGCCGGACGGTTCAGCCGTTTCCCGGATCCCGGACAGGATCGTTCTGAGGGTTTCTGCGTCAGATACCGTCTGAAGATGTCCTTCCTGAGCAACGGAAACACGTCCCGTTTCCTCTGATACAACAATCGTCAGGCTGTCTGTGCTTTCACTAACACCTACTGCCGCACGGTGGCGTGTTCCCAGAGCCTTGTTGATGGACATATTATCCGACAGAGGCAGGTAGCAGGTAGCCGCTGCTACCCGATTTCCCCGGATCACCACTGCTCCGTCATGGAGAGGGGTATTGTGCTCAAATATATTGATCAGAAGCTGGCTGCTGATCAGTCCGTTGATCTCAATTCCCGTACGCTCAATCTCCTTTAAGGAGGTTCCGCGCTCAATCACCATCAGAGCTCCCGTCTTTACCTTTGCCATTTCAAAGGTGGCGCGAACCAGCTCATTAACCGTACGCTCATTAAATCCGCTTCCTTCTTTACCGGAAGAGTCTACCGGAAGAAAATTGGCAATAATATTCTGGCTCCCCAGCTGCTCCAAAGCCTTTCTGAGCTCCGGCTGAAATACAACTAAAAGAGCCGTTACCGCAATGGCGGTAATATTTTTGATGATCCAGAGAATGGTATCGAGCTTAAACAGCACCACAACCACTGAAAAGGCAAAAATCACTAAAAGGCCTTTTAGAAGGGTCCAGGCTCTGGTGTTTTTAATCCAGACCAAAAGCTCGTAGACCAGAAAAGAAATAATAGCGATCTCCACTATATTTTTGGCTGAGATCCTGGGCAGCAGAGACAGCCAGGATGACAGCTTATCCAGCACTTCCAGTAAAATATCCATCTTCTATCGCCCTCCTCTCACAAATATCACACGTTATGGCTGCCTTGTTCCTCCCGGCTCCCGCTCTCTTGCGCTCCGCCTGCGTGTATTGATCTTTTTTACCTGCACATCCGTGGTGCTCATGGTCATCTTTGGAACGGCTTTTACATAGTAGTAATAGTCATCGTCCTCAAACTGCACATACTCCGTGCGGGAGTAGTCTACTGAAAAAATAAAGAAATTATACAAAGCCGCCAAAGCCGCCGACACCAGCATCCCCACAACCATTTCAAGAGGGGCTGCCGGCACGCCAAACACAAAATCACCGATAAAGATCACCACAAGCTCTGCCACAGAGCCTGTCACAATGGCTGCCAGCCAGGCATAGTCAATGGAAAGGCGACGAATCAGGTATACCACAAGAATACCCACCGCACAGGTAGCGATCATCACCGTCATGGTCTGATTTAAAAATACGGACCGCACAATCTGGCTGTAGCGCTGTACCATGTCCACGGCGGCTTCTCCCGTGAGAACGCCTGCATTCTGCTTTACATACATGATAAGGTAGTAAAAAAAGATGCCGCAGCTCACAGGGATCACGGAGCTTAAGCTTCCTCCCAGTCCTACCAGAAGCGGAACCGCGTAAGGGATTTTAAACAGAAATGCCAGCGGCGTAAGAACCATAAGCCAGCTGTCTCCCGGTTTAAAGCCATAATAGAGGATACCTACTATTATCATCACAAGCACCGCGATCAGAGCCATTTCCACAGACACAGCATACAGATGGGCTGCCAAAAATCCCCCTATGAGAAATACCAGCATACAGTTGGGAAGCAGCGCTCCGACCAGGCAGACCATAAAAACTACCAGTGGATTCTTAAGTTTTGCCATATATCCAACAGCAGAATTGATGCTTAAAACAGTGCACAATGTAAACAGAAAGCGGATCAGCGGATGGAGTAGCTGATTATATTTCTGATAAAATCCCTTCAGATGCTCTTTCCAGAGCAGCAGTCCTGTCATATAGCTCTTCCTCCCCGGTTTTCTCTGCCTGTATCCGGCTGGTCTTTTCCATATCGTCTGATCAGATGTTTTAAGCGGGCTGTAAACATTGTCTGGCTCCGTGCAGCTATCTCATAGCGCCGGGAGCTGATCTTCCAGGTAACGGCAAGATATAAAACCAGACCTCCCACATATGCAAACGTCCCGTTTTTAATCCAGCCAAGAACCGTGTCGGGCCCGGCCCCGCCCAAGATCACATCCAGTCTGTACATCGCCCAGGTGAGAACAATCAACAGAAAGCTGAAGGTATAGCCGAAAAAGCTCCTGAACATCTGACCGCCCACATAATCGCTCCTAAAAAAACGGTTTACAGGAAAAATCTTTCTGCCTTCATTCTTTTCAAATATGGCCAGCTCTGTCATATAGCGGATCTTCTCTTCATTCAGCATAGGAACGCTCCTTATTATATGCCTCGAAACGATTCCCAGGCACAGGATTCTCAAAATATGTCAATTCAGTATACCACAACTTTTTATATTTTGCGACACTTTAAATGAACTTTTATTTTTGCATGTCCGAAAAGGACAGACAGGTTTCTTTAAAACAATCGCTCGGAAGCGGCTTATTGATATAGTAACCCTGGATCATATCGCAGCCCATTTCTTTTAAAATATCTGCCTGTTCCTTTGTCTCCACGCCCTCGGCCACCGTACGGATCTTAAGGCTTTTGCAGGCCGCAAATACGCTCTGCGCCACAATTCCTGCCTTCGGATTGTGAAACATATCTGTGACAATGCTTCGGTCTATTTTCAGGATCTTGATCGGGAGGTCATAAAGCACATGGATATTGCTGTACTCCGTTCCGAAATCATCCAGGGAAATACCATAGCCGGCCTCTGTAAATTCTGTGGTAATGGCCTTCAGGCTGATATTGTCTACTGCGCTGATAGTTTCTGTAATCTCAATGGAAATGAGCCTGTGCGGAATACGATAACGGTCTGTAATGCCGCAGGTTTCTTCTAAGATCCCCGGCTCTAAAATCGTAACTCTGGAATAATTAAGAGAAACAGGAAGGCCTTCCCAGCCTTCATCCAGCCACTGGCGCATCAGGCGGCAGCTCTCCTCCAGCACAAAGAGGTCAATATAGCGGATCAGCCCGGCCTTTTCAATTTCCGGCAAAAATTTATCCGGCGTAATTACGCCCTTTCTTCCATGCTGATAGCGCACCAGCGCCTCTGCTCCGCAGATACGGCCTGTTTTTAAGTCTGCCTTGGGCTGGAAAAAAGCAGTGAACTCTCCTCTTTTTATCGCCTGTTTAAGCTCTAAAAGCATTCGGGCTGCGGCAGGCGTCCTTCCGCCATAGGCCCTGGTACTTCTCTGGTTCATGGCGATCCGCAGTTTTTCCTCCACCTGCTGCTGAAGCTTCATGGGTGCCTGAACCTGGGCTGTCCAGACATATTCGCAGAGGATCTGCCCCGGGCACAGCGCTTCTGCTTCCATATGAAACCGACTGCATTGTTCCTCAAACCGGTCTTTTGTTACATCTGCAAAACGGATCAGAAAGCCCGCTCCGCTGATGCGGTAGCAGTCCGCTCCCTTAAAAATTTCCCGTATCTTCTCTCCCAGCTGTGCTAAAAGCCGGTCACCTCCTGCATGGCCATAGTGCTGATTATATCCCTTAAAATCCCAGATATGGATCCCTGCTACTCCCATGGACGAATAGATTTCCTGATTTTCACGGCTCAGGCACCGGATATAGGACTGATAGTTTAAAAGCCCAGATTCCCTGTCATGGGTCATAACATAGCTGTATTTTTCCTGCATCAAACGGTACTGGGCCGCCTTTCCCACAAAGCCGGAAATTTCCTTCAATACTCTGGAACACTGTTCCTTATCCCGTACCCCTTCTGCTACAAGCAGGCCTGTAAGGCAGTCTCCCCAGCAGCCGGTCCACAAAAGTGGGAACTGATACGATGTTTCTTCCAGCAGGCCTTCCAGCTCCTCATAGGCGGCTTCCTCCCTCTTTTCTGCTTCAAACACCTGCTCCTGTCCAAATCTTGCGCCCAGACGTTCCCATAAAAGAGACGCTTCTTCTGCCGGAATAAAAGAAAGCCTCTGCGCAGCCGCTGCTTCTCCAAAGGCCGGCGGTATAATACCAGTATCCCCAATTTTGATGCATTCTCTTAAAAGCTCCCAGGAAAGCTTCTGCCTCTCTGCCGTCTCGCTCCTCTCTCCATAGACCTTCATCTGGTCTTTGCCCTCATATTTAGCCCGTTCCAGAGCTTTTAAACTCCTGTGATACAGCTGGTCATATGTAACGGTTTCCTCACAGCTGCAGCAAAGACCTGCTGACCAGCTCATATACAAAAGCTCATTCCCCGCCTGATACGTCCGGCACAGCAGCCTGCGCAGTCTGCCAGCCTCCTCCCTGATCTCATCTGCTGAGGAAATATCAAAGTAAAAGATGAGAAATACATCCTGCTCCAGTCGTCCTGCCACAGAAAGGGGCGGAAGGCTGCTGCGCAGGATCGTGCTGGCCTGACGGAGCACCTCCTCCTTTTCGCCTCTGGACCAGTTTTTTCCTGTTTCGGAAAAATCATCCATATCCAGGATCAGCGTAGCATGAATACCATTTTTGCTGTTTTTATTTTCCAGTATGCTCTGGATCATAAGGCGGACGGTTGTCTGATCATAAAAACCGCTGACAATATCGGTTCCGGCTTTGTATTCCAGCGCCAGCTCTCTCTTTTTCTGCTCATCAATGTTTCTGGCATAGCCATAAAAAAGAAGATCCCCGTCATTCTGCCGCACTGCATGGAAATCCATTCTGGCCCACCGGATCCTCCCTCCCCTGTCCTTTTCTCTGAATTCAAAGGACGGAACTGCCCGTTTTAGAGTGATATCCCGCAAGATCTCCTCTCTGTTATACCTGAGCCCAAACCGCTTCCTGTCATCCTCGCTAGCAATATGGCTGTTGATGTAGCCTAAAAGGAAGGAAAGGCTTCTGTCACTGCTCTCTCTGTTAAGCTCCTCATCCAGTCCCCACAGCTCCTCCAGCTGCTCCCTGCTCAGATTGAAACGGAAGGAAAAAAGGAGTTCCTTCTCTCCCAGAGGCTTATCCGCACTTCCCTTTGAAGCCCGTATAATAGCCGTCGTCAAAAAGGAATCCAGCTCCTTTTGTCCCACCGTTGTTCTGGCAATCCCCGGTTTTGGAGCCATCAGGCTCTTTTCCTGTTCTTTATCCAGATTGCGGATCACCCCTGCAAACAGCTCCGGGCGGCCATTTTCATCTCTGAACATCCGCCCCCTGCATAAAAGATGCTTCCATGTGCCGTCTGCTGCCTTCGCCCGGTATACAATGGCATGGCGGTCTGCTCTTCCGTCTGCAATCTCCTGGTTACTGTCCAAAAACATTCTGGCGTCATCCGGATGGATCCTGCGCTTCCAAAAGGAAGCTGCATTTTTTACCACCTGCCCGGGAAGTCCAAAGTCCTCCGCCATCTGCCAGGTATAGCGAAACTCCCCTGTCTTCAGATTGCCTACAAAGATATAATCGTCAATACTCTCCGACAGGGCGTCTAAAAGCTGGTCTTTATGATAGGAAAAAGCATTTTCTCTCGGCGCCGCTTCTCCACTGATCCGTCTGGCCGCCTGCTTTCCGGATAATATATGATAATCTCTCTTGCGTATATACATCTGCATATCCGCTACGGAAAGAACGTCGGAAACAGAGAGCCTGTGGCCTCCATTCACAGTTACCAGACCGTAGCTGAAGGTTGCCTCATAATCGATCCCAACGGACTGTCTGCATTCCTTTAAGCGCGCAAGGATTTCCTCCAGAATACCGGCAGCCTGATCAGAATCCTTATTCTGGAAAACCAGAATGAATTCATCTCCGCTGAGGCGAAAAGCAAAATCAGAAGCCTCCATTCCTTCCTGCATGGTACGGGCCGTAACCTTTAAAAAACGGTCGCCTTCCAGATGACCATATGTGTCATTGACCCATTTCAATCCGTTCAGATCGCAAAGCGCTACCGTACAAAGCCCGTCCTCCTTTAAGGAGGAAAGAACCTCGCTTAGATGATTTTTTCCCGTATTTCGGTTTAAGAGCCCGGTCAGTTCGTCAATCGAGGCCTCGATAGACAGCTGAAGAAAGGAGGTAATATCCACGGAATTCTGTATGTGATACCTGCGCCCGTCCCATTCCTCCAGCCAGTCATAATTGATATAATCGCGCCCTGAAACCTCATTATGCTCCCGCCAGACAACGGCTTCTCCTGATTCTTTGCCATACAGATCAGGAATTTTACAGAAGGAGCAGGGGCCCTTCATATCCTTTTGCAAAATCTGCCAGCAGTATTTCCCCTCCGGCTTTTCACAATGAAACGCATCTTTGATATATCCGTTGGTATAAAGGATCTCATGAGTAACGGGGTCTGTAATATACAGACTGGACTGCATCCGTTCTATGATCCTCTTTAAAAATCCCGCATCAAATTCATAAGCCATACAGCTGCAACCCCCTGCCATCTTTTCTTCCCTGCCTTTCTCTCCTGAAAGGTCATGTATTCTGTCATTTATTATATCTGTAGTTCCATGTAATGTAAATAGTGAACCAGACAGATACGCCGTTTATCATTCATAATTGAATACTATATGAAGTAAATATTAATTTTTTATGAATTTGCTTAAAACTCTTGTATTATTTTAAAAATATGCTATTTTTTTATATTGATTCTAATACCGTGATCCTGTATCACAGACAGGATCCAAATATCATGTAAAGAGGTTAGATATGAATACACTGCGAATGCTTCATTATTTTAATTTTGTAATGGCCACTATCTTTGTTGTGTTTTATTTCTATCAGATCGGCTATCTGCTGTTAGGTCTGTGGAAACGGCACACAAAAAAGACAGATGCCTCCCATGCCCTTCACCGCTATGCAGCTGTGATCTCTGCCAGAAATGAGGCAAATGTAATCGGCGGCCTGATCGCAAGCCTGAAGGCCCAGGATTACCCTTCCGAGCTTCTTGATATCTATGTGATCGCCGATAACTGTACCGACAATACGGCTCAGGTAGCCTTAGAGGCAGGCGCCAAGGTATACCGCCGCTTTAACCGCCAGCTGATCGGAAAGGGCTACGCTTTGGATTATCTGTTTAAATGTCTGTCCGCTTCCGGAAAGGATGTTTATGACGGCTACTTTGTATTTGATGCCGATAATTATGTAGATCCCAATTTCGTACGGGAAATGAACAATACCTTTGACAGCGGCCACTATGCGGCTCTGACCAGCTACCGTAATTCCAAAAACTTCGGAGCCAACTGGATCTCTGCCGGATACGGACTGTGGTTTCTGCGCGAAGCCCGCTTCCTTAACTTCCCCCGTATGCTTTTGGGAACCAACTGCGCCATTTCCGGCACCGGGTTTCTGGTATCCGGAGAAGTCATCCGTGAAAAGGGAGGCTGGCCCTTCCATCTTCTGACCGAGGATATTGAATTTTCTGTAAACTGCGCCATTGATGGAAAGGTGATCGGCTACTGTGACAAGGCCGTTATCTACGATGAACAGCCCGTAGACTTTAAACAGTCCTGGAGACAGAGACTGCGCTGGTCCAAGGGATTTTATCAGGTTGACTGGCATTACAGCCTGGATCTCATCCGCGGCTGCTTCCGTCCGGGCAGAAAGGGCTTCTCCTGCTATGACATTTTTATGACGGTAGCGCCGGGTATGTTCTTTACCCTGGCAGCACTGATCATCAACGCGGTCATGCTGGGAGCCTATCTTACAGAACCCGGCTATATTGCCCGGATGATCGTGGAGGAAAATATTTTCTTCCTTGGAAGGACGCTTGGAATGTTTTATGTGAGTCTTCTGATCTACGGCGCCATCACCATGGCGGTGGAACGAAAGCAGATCGCCATGTCTGCGGGCAAGAAGATCCTTTATACCTTCACCTTCCCGATTTTTATGTTTACCTATATTCCGATCTCTGCCGTTGCCCTTGTCAAAAAGGTAGAATGGAAGCCCATCTGCCATGGAAATACGGCCGGAGAGCTGATTCCAAACAAGGGACAGGGGCGGTAGGATTTTCCCTACAGCACATGGCGGAAAGGACTGATTACGACCCGAAGAAGCGCGTATACAGCCCTTTTCGCCGTATCCTGCTCCCTCGGCTCATAATTTTGTCCGTCCTCAGTCCGGCCATCCGGGCTCATGTGGCGGCTTTTTTCTTTTAAGGACTGTGCCTGCTCACGGATAGAGGCGTTTAATTCAGGGCAGTCTACTGCCAGCATCATTTCCGTATTCAGATATACGCTGCGCATATCAAAATTGCAGGAGCCTATGATGCTTAAATCCTCTCCCACTGCCAGCGATTTCGTATGCTGCGCCTGATCTCCCAGATACTCATAAATATGTACTCCAGTCTGGCGGATCTTCTTTTTCTGATTGAGATAATCGGTACATCCAAACGGGTTTGTGCCGCTTTCTACGGCATTGATCACAATGTTCACCCTGGCGCCCTTTTCACAGACAGAGCGAAGATCCTCATACATCTTTCTGCTGCAGATCATATAGGGAGTCTGTACCAGAATATCTTCTTCCCCTTCCATGGCTGCGATCATCCTTTCCCATACAACAGGCTCCTTATTTTCCGGCTCTGTGGGATTCGTCCACAGTTCAATTCCCCTGGTTTCCATGGTAGCCTTCTCCCAGTCCTCTTTTGAATAAATCCGGTCAAAGGCTTCCGGATACCGCTCTTTCACCCGCTCACAGCACTGCTCCAGCCCGCCTGCGCCGCCTTTTACATCAAACTCCTCACAGAAGGACTGATCCCAGATCTCATGAAAATATGCTTCCAGCGCCTGAAAGGAACTGCCCTGTCCCGGCTTCGTTCCATAAACCAACAGATCCCTGTCCTCGTTATAGCTTTCCTTATAATATCCCAAAAACCGGTTGTCTGTATTTCTGCCTCCCAGAATATAGCCCCAGTCGTCTGCGATCAGATACTTGTCGTGCATCCTGTAATTCGTCTTCCAGGGCCTGATCAAATCAATGGGATTATAAAACCGGGCTTCCACCTGCTCATGGGAAACCAGCTGCTTAAAATGACCGCTGTCTGACAGGAAAAACATTCCATTGATGCCGTCTACCAAAATCTGCACCTTCACGCCCCTCTGAGCTGCCTCCCACAGAGCCGCCATGATATCCTGTCCGCTTTCCTCATCTCTGAAATCAAAGGTAGTGAGAATAATCCGTTCTTTAGCAGCCCCAATCAGTCTCAGCCTCCAGATCAGAGCCTCTTTATTATCATCAATACAGAGAATACGTTCCGGCGTATCTGAGCTATATCCTTCTGCATCTGCCCCTGCGCCATATCCTGCTTCTTTATGAAACAGCGGCGGAACCACCAGACAAAGGATCACAGATAAAAGCCATAGAAGCAGTATCAGGACCGTATATCGCAGCCATCGTTTCATTTGCAGTTTCCCCTTTCATTTTCAGACGTTATAAAAAGAAGTATATCACAGATAAATAAAAATTCTTAAAAATTTCAATAAAAAATATTACTTTCATTTGAATATTTCATAGAAATATGATATCCTAGTGAGGTTAAACATTTTAGAAGAGGAAGGTTATCAATGGAAAACACAAAAAAAATCACCTGGTACACCCTGGCGTTCATGGCCTTTTCTACGGTCTGGGGCTTCGGAAATGTACTCAACGGCTTTGTATACTTTAACGGTATACAGGTTATTTTCAGCTGGATCCTGATGTTCGCACTGTATTTTGTGCCCTATGCCCTTATGGTAGGCGAGCTGGGATCTGCTTTTAAAACTTCCGGCGGCGGCGTCAGCTCCTGGATCCACGAAACGATCAGCCCGAAATTTGCCTACTATGCAGGCTGGACTTACTGGGCCTGCCACGTTACCTATATCGCCAGCAAGGGAAGCGGCGGCTTAAAGGCATTAAGCTGGATGTTCTTCCAGAACGGAACTACCTATGACCAGTTCCCAACCGTCTGGATCCAGCTGGCTACACTGGCTACGCTTTTATTCTTCTGCTGGGTAGCAAGCCGCGGCTTAAACCCATTAAAAAAACTTGCAACCATTGCCGGAACCAGTATGTTCGTTATGTCCATCCTGTATATCCTGATGATGTTTGCAGCTCCGGCCATTAATCCAAACGGCGGCTACGTTACCATGGAATTCAGCAAGGAGACTCTGATCCCTCAGTTTAACCTGGGATACTTTACCTCCTTATCCATCCTGGTATTTGCCGTAGGCGGCTGTGAGAAGATCTCCCCTTATGTAAATAAGGTAAAGGATCCTTCCCGCGGTTTCCCCAAGGGTATGATCGCTCTTGCCATTATGGTTATGGTCTGCGCAATCCTTGGAACCATCGCCATGGGTATGATGTTCGATCCTGCTGTGATCAACGAAAGCTCTGAAAGCTTTAACTCCTATGTATCCAACGGCGCTTACTGGTCCTTCCAGAAACTGGGTGAATACTACCATGTAGGAAACCTGCTGTTAATTATCTATGCAGCCTGCAATGCCATCGGCCAGTTCTCTACTCTGGTTTTAAGTATCGATGCTCCGCTGCGTATGCTTCTTGACAATGAGGATGCAAGACAGTTCGTTCCCACCAAGCTGTTAAAGAAAAATCAGCATGGCGCCTATATCAACGGTATCTTTATGGTAGCCGGCCTGTCCGGAAGTATTATCCTGATCCAGTCCTTCGTTCCCGGCGCCGCAGCTGTACTGACACAGTTAAACAAGTTAAACTCTGTCACCATGCCTCTGCGTTACCTGTGGGTATTCGTAGCCTACATCGCTCTGCGCAAGGCAGCAAACAAGTTCCATCCGGAATACCGCTTTGTAAAAAATCAGGGCATTGCTCTGACTGCCGGTATCTGGTGCTTCGTTGTCACTGCATTCTGCTGTATCCTTGGTATGTATGTAGAAGGCGACCCGGCATCTACGGCTTTAAACGTAATCACTCCTTTTGTGCTTACTGCTCTTGGCCTGATCCTTCCGATCATCAAGAAAAACGAAAAAGCTGCTGGCTGAAAAAATGCCTGAAAAAAGCCCTGTACATCCGTTCATCCGGATTCCACAGGGCTTTTTCCTTTCAGACTTTCATATCTTCCATTTTTTCGTAATAGCTGTACCTTCTTTTTCCCTTCTTCTTGCTCTCATACAAAGCCGTATCTGCGCATTTGAGCGCTTTTTGATAATCAAAGCCTTCTCCCGATACAAAACAGATACCGGCACTGCAGGAAAGAAAGTCCCCGCAGGAATCATTCAGCCTGCTAAACAGCTGATCCATTCTCCTATCCAGGATTTCCTTATTTTCAATGCCTTTTACAAATACAAGAAATTCATCTCCGCCCAGACGTCCGATCAGGTCATGGCTTCGGAAGGTATGGCGCAGCACTTCTGCCAGTGATTTCAATACCTCATCCCCCTTTAAATGGCCAAAGCGGTCATTGACCTGTTTAAAATCATCTAAATCCAGGATCAGTAGCGCTCCCCTTGCAGAAGTTTCCCCGGTTGTCATAAAATCAGATACCTCTTTTTCAAAGCTGCTCCGGTTGTATACCCTAGTAAGGGGATCACTTTTGGCCGCTGTCTCAGCCGCAAGCTCTCTCCTCTTTTCAGCGTCAATATTTTTCAGATACACAAGAGCATACATATTTTCTGTATAATGATCCTGAAATACATGGATCACCAGCTTCATCCAGCAGAGCCGCTCTTCCACGTAGCGGCGGAAGCTTAATTCAACCGTATGGGTTCCTCTTTTATACATTTCCTTCATATAGGATAGATCCATATACGATTCATAAAGCTCCCGATCTTCACAGAAAATCTGGTCACTTCTCATCTGCTGCTGAACAATGCTTTCAAAATCCTGTTCCTGATCCTTGCTCTGGACAAATGCCCACAGCCCTTCTGCCTCCATAATATGGCCGCTTTCCACATCTATCTCTGCATGGGCCACGGTTTCTGAAAGAAGCGCCTCATAAAAATCCGTCTTTTTCATATATTCCAGCTCCATGGCACGTTCCTGATCTGCAGGATCCATAAGCACTGCAACTGTATAAACATCCTCCTTTTTATCACTGAGGTGACGGGTCTTTACCTTAAACCACTCATAGGAACCGGATTTGGTCCGAAAAAGCATCTCGCTGCCTGCCCGATTCCACTTATCCTTAATATCCCGGAACATATTTTGAAATTCATCTGCAAAATGAGGATGGACAATCTGTTTTTGGATCCAGCATTCTGGAAAATCCTCTTCCCTGATCTTATCTCCCGCGATCATCTGACGCTTCGTATGGAAATAAATGGTTTTCTTATGTTCGTTGTATTCAAAGATCTCGCTCTTAAGACCGCCGGGCAGAAAATCAGGACGTTCCAGATCGCTGATGATCCGGTGATATCCCTCCAGCCAGACCGTGCTGTTCTCCGTTTTGGCCCGTATCATCATACAGCGTACCGTAACCTCACCTCTGGAAGGATGATTCCAGGTATACTCAACCTGTGTAATCTTGCCCGTTTCAATCGCACTCTGGATCGCAAGGTTAATGTAGTTGTAATATCCGTCATTGATCCTGTTGTACCAGTGGAAATAACATTCTTTCGGCGAAAGAGCCGTTTCCACTCCCATGACCCGAAGCATCACCGGATCTGCATACAGCTCATAGCGCCCTGTTTCAAAATCTGCGCATATCCTCCACAGTCCCAGGCTGGTATGCTCCAGAATGTCTTCATACGTCTCCTCCGTACGTTCTTCTGTACCATCCGGCTTTCCGTCTTTGGCAGCCGGATGCCTGAACTTTAACAGCTGCTCCGTTCGTTCCTTATAGGCCTTTGAATCCCGATCCAGATAGGCCTGCTCAAATTCCTCTTTTCTGCAGGGTCTGGCAAAAAGATACCCCTGAAGCACATCCGGACACAGCTCCTTTAAAACAAACAGCTCTTCTTCCGTCTCAACGCCTTCGCAGCAGACACGTATCCGGGCACTGTGAGCCAGCTGTATTACATTATCCAAAAGTCTGTAGTTGTAGGCATTTTTCTGGATACGATTCACAAAACAGCGGTCAATCTTTGTTTCATCAATATCAATGCTTTTTAAATAGCTTAAGCTGGAGTATCCTGTTCCGAAATCATCAATGGCAATCTGGATCCCTTTTCGTTTCCAGTCATAAAAAATCTTATTATAATAGGTATAATCCTGAAGCTGCATACTTTCCGTCACTTCCAGCGTGAGAGCGTCTCCCGGCAGTCCTTCTTCCCTGAGAATACCTAAAACCTCTTCCTCGATCTCCTTTTGGCGAAGCTGCACATAGGATATATTTACGCTGATATGAAAGCTTGGAAGAATCCTGCGCCATAATACGCTCTGTCTGATGGCTGTCCTCAGCACCCATAATCCTACTTCACAGATCAGGCCGCTCTGCTCCAGCAGGGGGATAAACTGATCGGGTCCAACCATCCCACGTTTTTCTGATTCATAGCGGAGCAGAGCTTCGGCTCCGTACAATCCGTAGTTTTTACTGTCAATCTGGGGCTGATAACAGAGATAAAATCCTCTGCAACCCTGATCAACAGCTGACTTAAGCTCATCCAAAAGCTCAATCTGATCCAGTTTTTTCTGATAATCTTCAGGAGAGAAGAAAATAAGCATATTTTTTCCCTCTTTTTTTGCCCGGTCAAGAGCATTTTCCGCAAACTGGTATACGGTCCAGCCATCCATACCCCGGTTAGGGGAATAAGCGGCAGCTCCCGCTGATAAAGTGCACTCTTTTTCCATCTCCTGCCTGACGGTATCGTAAAAGGAAAATACTTCCTCTTTTCCTTTTCCCGGAAGGGTTGCTGCAAAACAGTCTCCGTCCAGCCGATACAGCGTAACCGAACAGTCTGCATTTTTTTCCAGACTTTCTGTCATCCGCTTTAAAACATCATTTCCAAAGGGTCTTCCATTTTTTACATTGATATGCTTAAAATTATCAATTCCAAAAACGATAAAATATCCCTCTTCTTTTAAAACAGCAGATTCCAGATCCTCTGTACACTTATCGTAATTCCACAATCCAGTCAGACTGTCGATCCTCTGTCCCAGGACAAGCTCATCCATGCTCCCTAAAAGGACTGCCGGCTTTCCTGACTTATCCGCATGCACCGTTGCACGCCAATGAACGCCCACCCGGTTTCCTTCCCTGTCGATCATCCGGCATTCGATATCACAGCCACTGCTTTTGCCCGAACGGATCGCCTCCATACCGTCTTTTATGAGTTTTACATCCCGGTCATAAATAACAGCTTCCAATTCTTTAAACGGGATTCCCTGCTCTCCGGAAAAAGGCAGTGCAAATCTGCGGCAGATCTTATCTGTAAAATACATGCGGTCATCCTGCAGATCACAGGCATAAAGATATCCATTGACGCTTTCATCCAGAAGACGGATGATCTGCATATATATATTCAAATCTTCCCTTATATCCATATGTATCAAATCTCCTTTATTGATACTATGTATTTTATCATCTAACCGGAGATTTGTGTAAAAAATTTCATTCTTTTCAGATCTTCTTCCAGATCCTCTTCATGGAACTGATGGCCCCCTTCATAACAGCGGTGGATCAGGCATTCTGCGGCGCCGTTTAACCCATAGGCTTTTCGTACGATCTCCACCTGTTCCTCTGCATTGACAATGCCTCTTGGGCCGTTTAAGTGATCTGCCCTGCCGGACTGGATCACAAGTGGTCTGGGCGCAATGAGGGACGCAATATCTCCCATATCCAGCGCATTCCAGAGCCCCGGGACATAATTGCAGCTGCAATTTCCATTTAATTCCAGAAGAGAGTCTTTAAATCCATACAGATAACCGCTGATCACTGCATAACGTACACGCTCATCCAATGCAGCCAGATACAGCGTCTGAAGTCCTCCGCCGGAAAAGCCCACGCAGCCCAGATGCTCTGTATTCCATTCTCCCCTCTCTTCCAGATAGTCGATCAGGCGCATCAGATCCCAGGTATTCATTCCTGCCACAGTCATTCCAAGGGGCTCTGCCATATGGGCCAGATAGAAACAGGTTCCGCGCATAAATGCATTTTCCTCATCCTTCTGAAAAGCCAGATCCCTCCGCTCGCCAAAGCCTCTGGCATCGGGACAGACGGCAACATATCCCAGCCGGGCCAGATAGAGGCCGTAATCGTAATGGAAACGGTCAATCGCCTCTGCCACTGCCGGAATCTCCCTGCAGCCGGCCACACTGTATTTTCCCGCCCCCTGATGTCCATGTGGAGCAAGGACACAATCGGAATGACGTCCGCTGCCCGGAGGGATCAGCAGATACACCGGCATCCATATATCCGGTTCCACCTGCAAAAGAAGCTTTTCCCTCAGGATCCCTCCGTCCAGCATGACTCGTTCCGCTATTTCAGGGCAGGGGGAGCAGATTTCCATTTTGTCCATTCCCAAAAGCTCCCACAAGCGTTTCTTTTCCTTATTTTTCCATCCCGTCCATTCTTCCACGTTCGTTCCTGAAAAAGCCTCCTGCCTTGCCAGACGGTCATATTTTCGCTTCATCCCGTTCAGGCTGTCATAATAGCGGTTCACTGGCAGGATCCGTTCTCCTGTGTTACTCATCTTCGTCCTCCTTACTGCTATTTTCCCTTATCCTGTCAAAGGCTCTGCGTATATGGAAGGCATTGACCACAAAAAACAGCGGACAGCCGAAAATAATAAAAATAATGGCCGCCTGGGGCAGAAAGGCAATACTGAATACTGCAGCGATCCCCAGTACAAGATCCTGAAGGATCATGGCAGAGGTTGCCCCCCAGTTTGCCGCCGCCATCATGTATGCACTTTTTATAGTTCCCATCCATGTATTTTCAAAGGTTACAAGTACCGGCCACAGCCACAGCATAAGAATCCCGTAAAGAATGGAAAGAAACACGGTAAGAGCCAGCATAAAAAGTCCCGCCGCTCCCTTTGGCTGTACCGGGCCGGAAAGCAGGTACAGATCGGTTCCTATCACCGCACCGGCTAAAAGACTTATAACTCCCAAAGGAAGCGCCTGAAAAAAATTAATCCGGAAGGCTTTAAAAAACATGGAGCACACGGAGCCGCCCTCATCCCTGACAATCCGCAGAGCTACATAATGGGCGGCTGCCAAAGCAGGCCCTGCCGTGATAACCGGCAGGCTGCAGAGAAGCCAGAGTACATGAAGGATGATCATGTCTCCCAGTTTCATTAAAAACGTTATAAATGGTCCGTCGTATCGCAGCATATTCTCCTACCTCACCATTCTCTGAAGCTGTTCCATCTGATAAAATTCTCCTTTTTTTGCCATTAGCTCCTGATAGCTTCCCTGTTCCCTGATCCTTCCCTGTCCGATGACAAGGATCCGGTCGGCTCCGCGCACGGTAGAAAGGCGGTGGGCCACAATAAAGGTAGTCCTTCCCTTTGTGAGGCGTTCTAAGGCCTCCTGAATCTCCGCCTCGGATATGCTGTCCAGAGCCGACGTAGCCTCATCCAGAATAATGACCTGAGGATTGCGGATCAGCGCCCTTGCAATGGAAATCCTCTGGCGCTGGCCTCCGCTTAAATTAGCTCCATGCTCTTCGATCATGGTGTCAAGCCCCTGGGGCAGTCTTTTTACCACCTCGGACAGATTGGCTGCTTCTACCGCCTGCGCGATCTGTTCCTCGCTCACATGTTCCAGACCATAGGTAATATTTTCCCGCACCGTTCCGGTAAACAGTACCGGCGTCTGGGGCACCACGGACAGAAAACGGCGGTAGGTTCTTAAATTCAGGCCTTTCATGTCTTTCCCGTCTAACATAAGCTGTCCCCCAGAAGGCAGGATAAAACCAATGAGCATATTTAAAATAGTTGTCTTTCCAGAGCCCGACTCGCCTACCAAAGCAATGGTTTCACCCTGTTTTACCGTAAAATCCAATCCGTGGAGCACTTCTTTGCTGCTGCCCGGATAGGAAAAACTTACCTGTTTAAAAGCGTATTCTCCTCTTAAGGAAAGCAGCTCTTCCTTTCCTTCATTTTCCTCTATCTCATCCGAGGACAGCACCTCCCCGATGGAGGAAACGGATTCCAGTCCCTTTGTAAGGATGGGAAGCAGGTTGATCAGAGCGGAAAACTGATTCACCACCGTCGTAAAGCTGGACTGATAAAAGGTCACGTCTCCCACCTTTATAAGACCGGACATAGCCATAAAACCAGAAACCGCCAGACATACCACCTGAAATACCTGAAATACCACCCAGCTTACGGCCCCAAAGTGGGCCTGCACCATATCCAGCCGGTAGCCCCGGTTGGCTGTTTCTTCAAGGAGGGCGCTGATCCTGGCCGCTTCCTTATCCTCCAGGGCATGAGCCCTGGCGACAGGGATCATTTCTACCATCTCCATCACCCTTGCGCTGGTTTCCTCCATTCCCTGACGGAAGGAGCGGTTTTCCCTGTGGATCTTGGCTCTGAATGCCACTACCGCTCCGGCAACCACCGGAGCAACCAGAATGAAAAACACAAGGATGAGCCTGTTTTTTACGGCTGTGATAGACAGTGTGATAACGAGATTCATCACAATATTAAGCAGATTGACAAAAAGCTGGGATGACAGGGTTTCCACCGCCTCCACATCACGCATGATCTTTGACTGAAGGCGTCCCGACTGACTGCCCGTATGATAGGGAATGGACAGCTCCTGGAGTTTTCTTACCAGAGCCGCCCGAAGTCCGGCTTCCGTATTTCGGATCACACGGCTTTTCAACTGATTGTGGATCCAGTTTGCAGGCAGATGGATGCTCAAAAGCCCCAGCCAGATTCCCACATTAATAAAAATTGCCCTGCTCCCGGCTTCTCCTCCCTCGATCACCCCATTGACTACATTTGCGATCAAAAGAGGGGAAAGGAGGGCCGGGGAATGTTTCAGCAAGAAAAAGAGCGTAGAGAGAAGAAATTTGTGGTACTGTCCCCTGTAGAATTCCAGAAGCACCCGTACAGAGTGCTTCCCATGCTTTTGATAACAGGCTGCAAAGCGGCGCTCCATCTCCTGATACCGGTCCATTTTACTGCTCCTCCTTCTCCTCTGCCAGAAGGCTGCTGTATGGCTCTCCCAATGCCCGAAGCCCCTCTGCAAGGAATCCGGCCATCATAACGGCCCCTTCGTATTTTAAATGGGTATTGTCCTTTGGCCACACAAACAGCGGACGAGACCACAGTTCCCCCACCTGTGCCAGATACTGTTCTGTCACAGTAGTAAGATCCACAACCGGAACGCCTGCTTCCTTTGCCGCCTCTTTCATCGCCCTGGGATAGGCACCGTGGCTTCCCGGTTTAAAAGTTCCGTTTTCATCAAACAGCCGTCTGGCAATGGGGGTAATAAATACGGCCTTTGCACCGCAGGCCTTTGCTGTCTCTGCAAACATCCGAAGATTTTCCTTAAAATCCGTATCCGGATTGGTGTGACGCGCTTCATCTGCTTTTGAATCATTGTGACCGAACTGGACGAAAAGATAATCCCCCTTCTTAAGTTCCTTTTCAATAGCGGCCAGTCGCCCCTCTGCAATAAAGGACCTGGTGCTGCGGCCGTTTTTTGCAAAGCTTATTACCTGAATATTATCCTTCAGATACAACGGAAGAGCCTGGCTCATACCGGTCTGGGGATATGTATTGATCTTATTAAATGCTACGGTGCTGTCTCCAGCATATAAAATTCGTTCCATTGTTGTACACTCCTGTCATTGCTCCTGTAAAGCGTTTTCCCTTTTTTAATCCCTCTGAGCAAAGGGATGTAACGTGATCAAAAACGCCGACAACTGTTCCATTGATATAGAAAGACCGCTTAAGCCCTTCTGTGACTATTTTAAGGTAAATATGATGGTTTCCCGGCTCAAAATCCTGCTCCAGACAGCGGACATAGGCATTGTCCACATATTCTCTGACAAACAGGCAGCGATCCTTTATGCCAAATTTTATAAATGTGTTTTCATCATAATATAAGGTAAGTCCGGCGTCCCGGTATCCATCCTCATCCGGAGCCCACATTTCATATTCGCAGGTAAAGTTAAAATCCGGCTGGCGTTTTACCAGAAGGCTAACGCAGCTTCTGTCATTTAAGTCCTTTCCTTCTCCCCGTATCCGAAGGATTCCTTCAGGTGAAACGAAGCTGCGCTCTCTGTCAATGGTTCTTGGACAGAGCCAGCCGTCATAAGGAAGCTTAACCGGATCCGGTTTCTGCAATCCATTAAAAGGAAGCTTTGCCATATAAGAGGGGCCTTTTCTCTGATTTACCAGCGGCCAGCCATCGGGCGTCCAGGTAATCTCATCCAGACACGTTTCTCTTCCCAGAATCCCCCATTTTCCGTCCAGATACCGCGAACAGAGATATACCATATACCAGCGTCCGTCCGGAGTACTGACCGGTTTTCCGTGGCCGCAGCACTGGATGGCTGCAGCCGGGTCCTTCTGGGTCATAATCGGGTTATAGGGACAATCCTCATAGGGGCCCATAAGCTGCCGGGAACGGGCCACCGTAATTTTGTGTCCGATCCCGGTTCCACCCTCAGCCAGAAAACAGTAATACCAGCCGTCCTTTTTCAAAATATGGGGCCCCTCAGGCCCATGCTTATCCCAGCCATACCAGATCAGCTCCGGTTCTGAAAGACATTCTTTCCCGTCCTCAGAGATCTCCATGATGCGTGCTCCGCGGTTAAGAAGCATATAGGTGCGCCCGTCCTCATCATGGAAAATGGAGGGATCGATTCCTAAAACTTTGTGGATCACCGGTTCCTCATAAGGGCCTTCCGGCTTTCTGGAACGGGCCACAAACTGGGTCTGGATACAATCCGCGTCATCATTCATCCGAAGGGTGGCACAGACGGTAAACCAGCCGTCATGATAGCTGATATCCGGCGCCCAGAAGCCTCTTCCGCCCTCTAACGGCCCCAGATACTTCCTGGCCCAGTCCGGGTCCGCAGCCACATATCCAATGGTTTCCCAGTGAACCAGATCCCTGGAATGGGAGACTGGAATGCCCGGAAAAAAGATAAAACTGGAATTAACCATGTAGTAGTCTTCTCCCACACGCACAATGCTGGGATCTGGGTACATCCCCCGGACCACCGGATTGCGGTAGCAGGCTTCATGGGAAAAGCCGCAGACAGAAGCAATCCAGGCTTCCATTTCCTCTGCCGCCAGATCGCCCGGATGCTCCTTGGCCTGGATATGAGCCAGATCAAAGGGCGTTACCAGATCTGCATTGGCCCAGGTCAGATCCAGCCCTCCAGCTTCTGTAAGGAAACGCACCAGCTCAAGATTTTTGCTTTTCACAGCATAATGAAGGAGGCTGTTCCCTTTCTCATCACAGGTTTCCAGATGGAAGGTATGGCCTGCCAGCTGCTTTACTTTGTCCAGATCGCCCAAAAAAGCCGCCTGAAAGGCCTCCTCAGCAATCTTTTTTGTGGCTGATGTGTATGTAATCATATTCTCCCCATCCTCCTGATGCGATATTGTTCCGATTGCAGGACCACAGGCAGAGCTTTGCTCCTGTCCAGGTTCCCTTTGCCAGATGGAAGGAAGGGCCGAAGGGAAGGAAGGTGCTGCCGTCGTCAGAAACAGAAAAGAAAAACGTCTTATCTTCCCTGAGCTCCATGCGCAGCCACAGAGCTTTATCCTGTTTCCACTCCTTTGAGGCAGCCAGCCCCTCCATTGCCTGGCCTTCAAACTCTTTTCCTGTGACAAAGCCTTCGTAAAGGCGCAGGCAGAGCCTTTCGTTTTCCCGTTCCAGACCGCAGAACGCATAGTGATGGCCAGTCATGCCCAAAACGGCCATATCGCCGTCACAGCCCTCTGTCCCGGCACCGCCAGACAGCTTAATCTTTACTTCTGCCGTAAATGCATTGGACTGAGGGATCTGGGTCATCACATTGGGAGCATACCACAGAAGGTTCTCCCGCTCTGGATTTGTCAGACAGGCCAGCCGGAGGCTTCCCTTTTTTGCTTCCTGCGCAAAAAAAGCTTCTCTGGGATTGGACTGCCACTGCCACTGCAGCCCCGGACGTCCCGTTTCAAATTCATCTGAGTCCGCAATCCTGTAAGCAGGCTGTCCTGTTTTCGGCAGCTCCCACTCATCTACCGGCTCTCCGATCATATCCCCGTTTGTTTCACAGCCGATAAAGGGCCAGCCCTCCTGAAAGCACATAGGCTGCAGATGGACAATGCGTCCTAACTCCCCTACGTCCTGAAAATGGATAAACCAGCTACTTCCTTCCGGCGTGTCCACCCATGCTCCCTGATGAGGCCCGTTGACGGCTGTATTTCCCTGATGCATTACAATTCTGTACTTATAAGGCCCCCAGATTTTCTTTGCCCGCAGGGCAGACTGCCAGCCGGTGGCAACGCCTCCGGAAGGCATCAGCACATAATACCAGCCATCCTTTTTATACAGTTTTGGCCCTTCACTGGTGGGCGCAAGCTGAGTGCCGTCAAAAATCACCTTTGGCTCTCCCTTTAACTGGTTACATTCTGGATCAATTTCCACCAGAGCCAGACGGTGCTTGATCCCGCAGCGGCTTCTTGCATAGGCAAAGATCATATAGGCTCTTCCGTCCTCATCCCAAAACGGGCACGGATCAATCCAGCCTTTGGATTCACAGAGGCGGTTCAGTGTAAATATTCCCTTTGGGTCTTTGGAGCGCGCCACAAAAATCCCCTCATCCGGCAGTGGAATAAATACAAAAAACTCTCCCTTATGATACCGGATGGATGGCGCCCAGGTTCCTGAACCATGAGCCGGCCGGTCATATTTCTCAAAAGGCAGAGCCGATACGCAGTAATTGATGATTTCCCAGTGAACCAGATCCCTGGAATGAAGGAGAGGCACCCCCGGAAGATATGTAAACGAAGATGCCACCATGTAATAATCTTCCCCGACCCGGATTGCATCCGGATCGGAGTAGTCTGCATATAAAATTGGATTTTGATACGTTTCAGTGTCCATACATTTCTCCTCCCTGCGTCTGTCACTCTTTGACAGCGCCGATATTCACGCCGGAAATAAAATACTTCTGGCAGAATGGATAGATGATCACAAAAGGAAGAATGGCTACAATGACTGCCGCATTCTTGATCGTGTTCTCCGTTGCGCTTCCCACTGCGGAAGGAAGGTCGCTTCCTAAGATCAGGGAACGCAGCTTCATCTGGAAATTATACAGGTTTTCATTTGTAATGTAAAGTTTATAATTGGTGTAATCATTCCAGTACTGAACTGCAAACATAAGTCCGATGGCTGTTAAAGCAGCCTTGGATAAGGGAAGGACGATCTTAAAGAAAGTTCCCATAGGAGAACAGCCGTCAATCTCAGCAGACTCAAACAGGCTGGCCGGAATTCCTTCAAAAAAGTTTCTCATCAGCACCAGATTGTATACATTGATCGCGGGAAGCAGAATTACAACCCAGAGCGTATTCGTCAGGCCGAGAGCCTTCATAACCAGATAGGTAGGGATCATACCGCCGTTAAAGATCATGGTAAACAAAAGGAAATTTGCCAGCAGCTTGCGTCCTGGCATCTTCCACTGGATCAGCACATAAGCGCCCAGAGTGGAAATGGCAAGTCCTGCGAAGGTTCCCGCAATGGTAGTCACACAGGAAATCAGAAACGGCTGGAACAGAGTAGGATTGGTAAATACGGAAATATATCCGTCCAGTCCAAACTGCTGGGGCAGAAGACGCATTCCATAAGCAGTCTTTAAGTCAAAGGAATCCACCAAAACCTTATAAATGGGAATCAGCATGATCAAACTGATCATTACAAACAGGATGACTGAAATTATATCAAAAACAGTCCTTCTTTTCGTTCTCATAATTTTTATTCCTCCTATACAATGCCTCTGCCACGGACCTTATAGCTTGCCCGGTTGCACAGCAACACCAGAATACAGCCTACAACAGACGCTGTCACGCTGACTGCCGTGGTATAACCAAAATCAGGAAGTGCTCCTGAGTTAAAGGTCTGGGTATAGATATAGGTCTGAAGTACGTCTGCCTTCTGGATCACCGCATCATTCTGCAGTACAAATACAGACTCGAACAGATTCATAACCTTTGCAAGATTTAAGATCAGGACAGTGATAATGGTATTGGAAAGAGCCGGAAGCGTAATGTATCGGATCTGATTCCAGCGGTTTGCCCCGTCCATGGAGGCAGCCTCATAAAGCTCCGGATTGATGCCGGATAAGGTAGCCATGAAAATGATCGTTCCCCAGCCCGTATCCTTCCAGATATTGATCGCATAGAACATACTTCTCCACCATTCCTTATCTCCAAGGAAATAGATTCCCTCATCAATAATCCCCAGCTTGATCAAGATTGAATTTACCAATCCTGCATCACCGGGAGAAAGGATCAGGGTGAATACAGAGGCAGTTACAACCCATGACATAAAATGGGGCAGGTATACAATGGTCTGAGTTACCTTTTTAAACTTCATAAAGCGCAGTTCGTTGAGAAGAATGGAGATCACAACTGCCATAAATGTATTCAGAAGAAGCTTTACCACACTTAACAGAATGGTATTTCCAAAAGCGCTCCAGAAACCGGGCATGGAAAACATACGCTCAAAATTTGCCAGACCGATAAATTCCGGCGCCTTAATGCCCTTATAGCTAAACAGGGAATAGCGGATTCCCAGCATTGGCAGATAATGAAATACGACTGCAAAAATAAAGACAGGGATAAACATAATATAGAAGCTTCTGTAATAATAAATCTGCTGCTTCAGAGATTTTTTATGCACCGTTCCCGTTCCCGGGTTTGATGTTTCTTTTTTCATTCTATTTTCCTCCCGTTTTCTCTTGTTTACCTGGATGACTCTGTTTCAGCCAGGCGGTTAAGGGAATCCACGATCATATTAGACCACTTTACGCCGTGCTCCTTTTCAAACCGCTGGTATGCCTCCTCTACCGGCATTCCCTGGACTACTACATCTGCTACAATGGAACGCTTTAAAGTTGTCAGATCGCCATTATAGGTAGCCATTTCCGTTGTAGAGGGAACCATAAGGGACTGTTTGCAGTTTTCGTTAAATATCTCCTGTGAACGCTTGGCAGCCGGAGCAACGGAATCAATACCGGGATCATTTTCCCACTCTACAATGGAAAGCGTCGGATCCATATGCCCCTTTGTGTACTGGGTTCCCGGCTTGTCCATGCTTTCCAGACCATGGAACTGGCCTTTCTCATATGTATTTCCGCAGACAGTCTCAGCCTGAACCGACCAGTGCACGCCCTCTACTCCATATGTCCAGAGCGTCTGCATATCCCCGCCGTCCATCATGGATTCAATAAAATATTTGTACACTGCTTCTGGATATTTACAGGAATTGGTAATACACCATATAGCCGGCGTTCTCTCTATATAATTTCCCAACTCCTTGATAGGCGGAAGGGGAACCAGCTCATCATCCAGGCCGTTCTTTGCCAGATTGCTCCGCAGGTTTTCTGCCCAGGTTCCGGACCAATAGGTAAATACGCCGCAGCGGTCTTCATAAAACTTGTTGCGCACATCGCTGGTACCGTTGGTCAAGGTTTCCTTATCAACATATCCGTTTACATACGCATCTCTTAAGCGAAGCAGTGAATCCTTAAAATCCTGCTCCATAAAGCCGTCATACCACACTCCGTTCTCATCCTTTGTAAAGGATGGATAGGACTCCTGATAAAATTCCGGCAGGTAGTTGGTATAGGGGGACTCCTCGCCCATAAAGCCGGCTGCGGAAAGAGCGTATGTATCGCCGTTCACACCGTTTCCGTCCGGATCTCCCTCTGTAAACACCTTTAACATATTCATGTATTCCTCATAATTTGTCGGTACTTCCAGGCCGCAGTTATCCAGCCATTTCTTTTTTACATAGGTAATACATCCGCCGCCGCGATTTACAGGAAGTCCATAAAGCCGTCCGCCGATGCGCATTCCGTCAATGACATCTTCGCCTGTCAGCCGCCCGGATTTCTTTAAATCGGAATTTTCATATGTCTCTGTCAAATCCCACAGAGCGCCTTCCTCTGCATAGCCGCTGTAATAGGTAGAGCTTAACAGGATCACATCCGGCCAGTTTTTAACACCGGAAGCGAAGGTCTGTCCTACTACATCGTAATAAGCGCTGTGGTCCGGCTGGATAAATTCAATATCAATGCCTGTCAGCTCTTCCCAGCGCGCCTCAAAGGCATCACGTCCATTCCGTTTCGTAAAAACCGTACCGTCTGCCATAACCGTAATTTTTTCCGGTTTGATCAGTTCTCCGTCTGCTGTGTACTTTTCCACATTTTCAGGTGCTGTCACGCCATCCTGGCCGCAGCCGCCAAGCAGAGACGCTGCCATGACCGCTGCAGCGAAGGCTGCGGTACACCTAACCCTTTTTTTCATGGTTTTCCCTCCAGATCATAGATTTCGTATGCTGATTTCATCACACGTTTTTTGTGTATCTACAAAATTATCACTCTTCCTACTCCATATCAACTGTTAAAATTTCATTTCATTGTGCATTTTTCATGAAATTCTTTGATTTTGCTGCTATTTCTTTTTCTTTACAGCGTTCAAAGCTTTTTCACGCTTCCATTAAGATCTGCACTGCAAAACATACATTTTTTACGGATAACATACATTTTTCTCTTTTTTCAGTTGATTCTCTCCCGTTCTTATATTATAATGACGCCTATGAAAACACTAAAAAACGTATCCTTTAAAAACAGGCTTGCACTGTCATACAGTTTTATTCTGGCTCTGATGCTGATCAGTGCAGCTATTTTTTATCATACATCCTACCGTCATTTAAATAAGGGGCTCCATTCCCAGACGGTCAGCGTACTCTCATCCTCTGTCCGCCAGATGGATGATCTTTTAAAACAGATTCATACTGCCAGCCTTCAGCTTTCTTCCAGCTCTTCTTTTAAAGCCCTGGCAGATTCTGTGAATACGGAAACGGAATCCTTTTCTTACTCCGCATGGAAGGTTCAAGAGCAGCTTAAACTGATTCTTCCTTCAAAGGAGCTGAATGCAGGCGGACAGCTGTTTATCTATCTGAAAAACAGCGGATATATCTTATCCTCCAACTTCTTTTCCGAACTGGAGCTTGCCAGAAAGCATGATTCCCGCTACGCATTTTCCGTTGACTTAATGTCTCCGTCTGCATGGAGAACATTTATTCCGGTCAATGAAGGAGACAGCTTTCTCTATATCTGCCCTGTCAACAGCTCTCTTATTTCCATAAACGGGACGGTCAACAGCGTCCTCTGCTTTATGGTTGAGCGCAGCCGGCTGGAACGCTTTTTTCCTGAAATCCGCCTGTCAGACGACTATCAGATCTGTGCTTTGGATAAAGATGGCAGCCCTTGTTTTTCCGTCCGCGGCTCTGCCTCTCCTGAGATTGACCTGCGGCTTCTTTCCGGACTTTCCTATTCGGACAAAACGGCTGATTTTAAAGACAAGGGGCATTCCATAAGCGCAGTACAGACGGTATCGGACTATAACGGCTGGAGCTGGTATCTTATTCAGCCCTCTTCTACCCTTTATTATTCCGCTGAAAACTACCAGCGGCTTTCGATTGCGCTGATCATTCTGACCGTACTGTTAGAAAGCGGCTTTATCGTCCTTTTAACGGCTTATAACAGCAAATCCGTTGCCAATCTGAGCAGTGAACTGGAAAATCAGCATCATCTGGCTTCTGCCCTGACTTCTATGGTAGAGCAGGCAAAGCCTCTTGTATCGGAATCCTATATCCGTAAGGTGATGGAGGGTAATATTACAACGAATGAACAGATGGAGCGGATCACCTCCCAGCTGGGATTAAAACGGGAAGGGTGCCGCTATCAGGTTCTTTATATAGGGGCAGCTCCCCGCCATGCCCATAACCTGGATGCAGAAGCCCTAAAGCTATGTATTGAAAACCATGATATCCTGGTACAGGAAGCGTTAAAGCGCTACTTTCCCGACACCGGACATATCTATAAACCCGGCGATGCTGCCTTTGCCTGTTTAATTGCCGTTCCCTCCGCTCTTTCGGACAACGAAAATACCGAACAGAATATACAGATATTCCGTTCGGTTCATCAGGAGCTTTTAAGGCTTTATGATATTGAAATCAGGGGCGGTCTGGGAAATATCTGTGAAGTAGTTCCCTATATCTGGAAATCATATCAGGAAGCCCACAACGCATGGTCTATGACTACAGATCAGCGCTGTATCATCAGCAGTCTGCATCTTGATTCCTCCACCGATACATACTATTTTCCTGAAAGTCTGGCCGTACAGCTAAGCGGCTTTATTTCTACCGGAAGCAGTTCTCAGACAGAAGCTCTCTTTTCCTGTTTAAAGGAAGAAAACCTGGAGAAACGCACCCTTTCCTTTACACAGCTTCGCTGGCTTGTTTCCGATATAAGAACGGTTCTTTTCAGAAAACGCCTGTCTGTTGACCCATCCTTAACAGATGCTCCGGAACAAAAGGAGCTGTTGGATCTGATCGACCGTCAGTTCGAAAATGAAATCAGCCTGGATTCCCTGCAGTCCATCGCACTGCAGCTGTGCAGTTTCTATGGCTCTTCCGGCGACTCCAATGAACTGATCCAGAAAATCCAGAATTATCTGAATCGTAATTATATGGACTCCTCCTTATCTCTTTCTAAAATCTCTGAGGAATTCCATATTTCGGAAAATTACTTCAGCTTTCTTTTCAAAAAAGAAGTTTCTGAAAATTTTTCCGTATATCTGGAAAAACTTCGGATGGCAAAGGCAAAGGAACTGGTACTGGAGTCCTCGGTTTCCATTTCTGAGCTGTACCAGTATACGGGCTACAACAATGCGGCCTCCTTCCGCCGGGCATTTAAGAAAAAATTCGGCGTATCACCAAAAGAAATGCGTGAAAAAGCAGCCTCCGGTCTATAAAGCGCCCTTTCCCAAAAACTCTGCTCTTTCTCCCAGCTCTTCCTCAATCCTTAAAAGACGGTTGTATTTTGCCACCCGTTCGCTCCGGCTGGGGGCCCCTGTTTTAATCTGTCCCGTATTCAGGGCAACTGCCAGATCGGCGATCGCCGTATCCTCCGTTTCTCCGGAGCGGTGGGAAATAACCGCCGTGTACCCAGACCGACGGGCCAGTCGAACCGCTTCCAGCGTTTCTGAAATCGTTCCGATCTGATTGGGCTTGATCAAAATGGAATTACCGCATCCCCATGCAATGCCCTTTTTCAGCCGCTTTGTATTGGTAACAAAAAGATCATCGCCTACCAACTGGATCCTGTTTCCCAGCTCCTTTGTCATATACTTCCATCCTTCCCAGTCCTCCTCATCAAGACCATCCTCAATGGAATATATGGGATACGTTTCACACAATTTCTTCCAATGCTCTGTCAGTTCTGAAGAAGTAAACTTTTTTCCGCACTTGGGAAGAATATATTCTCCCGTCCTCTCCCCTTTCCATTCGCTGGCCGCCGCATCCAAAGCAAGCACGAAATCCCTTCCCGGCTCGTATCCGGCCCGTTTTACTGCCTCTAAAATACAGAGGATTGCTTCCTCATCGCTTTCAAGATCCGGAGCAAAGCCCCCTTCGTCGCCTACAGCAGTGGCCAGCCCCTTTTCTCTTAAGAGTACAGCTAACGTATGAAACACCTCCGTACACCAGCGCAGTCCTTCCCTGAAGCTTTCTGCTCCTGCAGGCATGATCATAAATTCCTGTACGTCAACCGTATTTGCCGCATGGGCTCCTCCGTTTATAATATTCATCATGGGAAGCGGCATGCAGCCCGCATTGACGCCTCCCAGAAAACGGTACAGCGGAAGCCCCAGGGCATTGGCCGCTGCCGCTGCACTGGCCATAGATACCGCTAAAATGGCATTGGCTCCCAGCTTTGACCGATCCGCTGTGCCGTCGGCCTTGATCATGGCATGATCCACCTCATAAATATTACAGGGATCCATTCCCCTCAATATTGCATGGATATCTGTACGGATATGTTCTGCTGCCTTTAAAACACCTTTTCCGCCAAAGCGGTCCGGGTCGTGATCCCGCAGCTCCAATGCTTCAAATTCTCCGGTGGAAGCGCCGCTGGGAGCCGCTCCCCGGCCCATAGTCCCGTCTGTCAGATGAACCTCTGCTTCTACCGTAGGATTCCCCCTGGAATCCAGAATTTCTCTTCCTGTAACAGATGCGATTTCCAAACGTTTCATATTCCTTTTCCTTTCCCGTAGTCTATTTTACCGGATTTTTTGTCTTTTATTTATCATTCTATTGCGTTTTTCACAATAACAAGGTGCAATATCTATACATTTTTTTGATATAAAAAATATTTTTGTATTTCAGCAAATCCGAGAGGTATGGTACCGTGAATTTTCACAAAAATGCAAAAAACTATCTTATTTTTTCTGTCGGTGTGTTGATCAGCGCCCTGGGGATCGGTTTTATCACCAGAGTCGGCCTTGGAACTTCTCCCATATCCGGCATGCCTTTTATCCTGAGCCTGGTTACGCCTCCCTACATGGGTGTCTATACCTTCTGTTTTAATATGCTCTTTGTACTGGGAGAAGCACTGATCCGCCGCAGGTTTTCCTTTATGCAGGCGATGCAGATCCCGGCTGCATTGTCACGGCCTTTGGCATCTCTCTGGAAATACGGGCCAATGTGATCATGCTTCCCGGCGAAGCTCTGGTACGGGCTATTTCCCAGCGGTTCGGATATCCGTTTGGAAATGTAAAAGTGATCTTTGACAGCACGCTTACCCTTATAGCCGTGGTTCTTGCCTTCCTTTTCTTTCACCGGTTAAACGGTGTACGGGAAGGAACCATCTTTTCTGCAGAAAAAAATTTACCATTTAAAAGATTCCCATCATCCCGCCGATCCAGTACACAGCTCCTAAAGCCCAGCTTGCAAGGACCCCGTAAAGGATCACCGGGCCTGCAATGGTAAAAATCTTGCATCCCACGCCAAATACTTCTCCCTCTGCGTGAAACTCAATGGCCGGGGCCGCCACAGAATTGGCAAATCCGGTGATGGGAACAAGAGCGCCGGCTCCTCCAAAGGTAACCAGTTTGGGATAAATATTAAAGCCTGTGAGGAGAACACTGAGCAGGATCAGTGTCAGAGAGGTCCAGGCTCCTGCCGCTTCCTGCTCCAATCCCCGGCTGTTCATCAGCCAGTTATTTATAAACTGGCCGAAGGTGCAGATCAGACCACCCGTAAGAAATGCTTTTCCCAGCGTCGGCCAGAAAGCATGAACCGGGGTGATGCGCTTTACATATTCCTCATATTTCTTTTTATCAATTTCCATAATGACTTCCTCCTCAGCTAGACGGCCAGTCCCTTCCAGAAATAAATCCAGGCCCCGGCAAACTTCCCTGCGGCAATGCCCAAAATCAGATACTGCAGCCCTACCGCCAGACCGATCCTGCGGCTCATGGCAGGAAGAGCCTTCAAAGTCTCTGCTAATGACATAGCCAGACAGCCGACAAAAACGCCGATGGAAAGGCCTGCTGCCGTTAAAAAAAGAGTTCCAGGGCCTTTGCCCAGTATCATGGGGATTTCATAAATGTCTGCTGCATTTCCCAAAATCCCTCCTGCCATAATCCATCTTTCATACAAACGCGCCTTTTTCCCTGTATTGGTCCGCCCCATAAGACGGACAAACACACCGATCATAGCTAAAAAGGCATATACGCCTGCAGCGATCACGCCTCCTGCACAGATCCCAAAAAAGATAAGAAACGCATATTTAAGAAATGTCAATCTTTTTCTCCTTCCTCTGTGCATTATCAATGAGGGTTTTACTGATGTTTTCCTCATAAAGCCGCATTTCTACCTCCAGAGGAGTCGGATCTGTATTCACCTTACCGGCAGAAATATGGTTAAAGAACACCATAATCCCAAGAGACAATCCCACACAATAACTTGCCTCCAGCACAGTAAAGCCCGCTGCCTCATACCCCATCACCAGACGATAGATCTCATGAAATACGCTGGTGACGCTCACATCATTATTAAATGTCATAATAGCAAAGGCTGCTCCAAAAAAACTGATCAGGCAGATACAGGCTGTTTTACACCACTGCCGTCCATAGGCAGGAGGAGCGGCCGGCTTGTAGGCAATGATAAAGTCTGTCTTTCCCATATGTTCCACTTCAATCCCCGGATTCAGAGCCTCCAGCTTTTTGGTCACATCCAGAGCGCTCATCACATATCGATGGGCTTCTTCTGAACGCACGGTCATGATCCTGCATACGCTGCATTTATTCTGTATATTCTGGTCCCGGCAGTAAACCTGGGCAACATCTTTTAAAAGGATATCTTTGTGGGTCAGTTCCGTAATCTCATCCAGCTTTACATAAACCGTATGGGTCATATTCATACCCCCTGACATTTTTGAATATACACCATCTCTTCTTCCGGAAGAAAAAGTTCATCCTGCGTCCTTACAAAAACTCCCTCTTTTTCATATCCTTTGTCTCTGATCCCCCAGACTGCATACCACGCAAAAACGCCCAAAAGAACCGCTGCTGCCGCCAGAATACCGATGATCCACTTATATTTTCCTGATTTCATGCGTCTCACATCCTTTCCGGTTTTGATGTATCATCTGTGGACAAGGGTGACTTCGTCTGCCTTTATCCGCTGATGGTAGTATGGGTTTTTTTATCGTTTCTATTCAACTATTTTTCAGCTGCTTCCCTCCTCATATCGTTTCCGCATCTCCTTTAAGATCCGTTTTTCCAGACGTGAAACCTGTACCTGAGAAATGTTAAGCGCCTTTGCCACCTGGGTCTGAGTCTGGCTGTAAAAATATCTTCTCAATATGATTTCTCTGTGCTGGTCTGTGAGTCCTTCCATCAGTTCCTTTAAAACAAGATGGTTTAACAGTTCTTCGTGGCTGTCATGCTCCTCCTCCAGCCGGTCCATCAAAAGCAGCTCCCTGTCACCGCTGTTTCCCAATGGCTTATAGAGAGATTCCACCTCTGCCGCCGCCTCTAAGGACGCTGCTATCTCCTCACGGCTGGCTCCTGTTTTTTCTGCAATCTCTTCAATGGTAGGCTCCCGTCCCAGTATTTTTGTCAGCTCTTCTGCGGCATTTCTGGCTTTAAAGCCCAGCTCCTTAACGGATCGGCTTACCTTTATCATTCCGTCATCTCTCATAAAACGCCGGATTTCCCCTGCGATCATAGGCACCGCATAGGTGGAAAATCTCACTTCATAGTCTGTATCAAACTTATCAATGGCTTTCATAAGACCAATACTTCCAATCTGGAATAAATCCTCCAGCTCGTATCCTCTGCCTGCGAACCTGCGGACAATGCTCCACACCAGTCCTGTATTTTCCGTTACCAGCCGGTCTCTGGCCGCTTTATCCCCTTGGTGGGCGTTCTGGATCTGCCTGATGGTCTCTTCCATGGGCGTCACCTGCCGATATATTTTTTCATAGTGACCTTTGTTCCGCATCCGGCCTCTGATTCCACTGTGATCTCATCCATAAAAGCTTCCATAAAAGCAAAGCCCATTCCAGACCGCTCTCCGGATCGGTCTGTGGTATACATGGGTTCCATGGCCTTTTTTATATCCTTTATTCCGGTTCCCTGATCAGCCACTTCTACTGTCAGGCTCCGTTCTGTGCGGTCTGCCGTCAGCTCCATAACTACTGTTCCACACTTCTCTCTGTAACCGTGGATCACTGCATTGGTAACAGCCTCCGATACCGCTGTCTTCACATCATCCACCTCTTCCAGCGTAGGGTCTAAGCGGCTCATAAACACAGCCGCCACCACTCTTGCAAACTCCTCATTGCTGGAACGGCTCTCCATTTCCAGCCTTATATGCTCTCTGGCCTCTTCCATATCCTGTACCTCCTTTTTATTTCAATGCTCCCACTGCCTGCTCCCTGCTTTCATATCCTTCCATCAGCCTGCAGATCCCGCTCAGTTCCATGAGTCTTCGCACCCGTCTGGATGCTTTGCAGTAGCATACGCTTCCCCGGCTGGCTTTCATCTCCTTATATCGGTTTAACAGCACTCCGATTCCTGAAGAATCCATAAATTCCGTTTTTTCAAAATCAAAGATAATCCTCCTGACACAGTTTTCCTCCAGCATCAGATCCGTGTCCGTTTTCAGTTTCCTGCAGTTGTGGTGATCCAGCTCCTTTGGCATATGGATGATCAGCGTATCCTCATATGCCTCATATGTAATTGTTCCTGCGTCCATCCCATTTCCTCCTTCTTCTCTTTTTGGCAGATATTTTCTATAACAAAAAAGGCAGAAGGTGCGATCCTGTGATCCATTTCTTCTGCCGTAAAAAGTGTATTTTATTTAATAGCCTCTTGCATTTCTGGCCCGCTCTGCATACTCTGTATCGCCATGCTCGCCTACCACCTTGTCAAAGAGTGCGTTTGCATTTTCCGTATCTCCCGCATCCTGATAGAGACGCCCTGCATAAAACATAGCCTCAGGGTTGTCAGGCCTTATTTTTAAGCTTGCAAGGAAATACTCCTGAGCCTGAGCCTTATTTCCGCCATTCCAGAGCTGCAGTCCCTTATCAACCAGCGTCTGGTAGATGCTTCCTGTCATCTCCTGGCGTATATTGTCCACAATTCCCTGAATATTCGCATCCTCAATCAGATCAAAGCTGGACTCGGCAAAGGTCTTTGCCGCCGATACCATATCCCCGGTGCGGTAGGACTGGAGCACCCAGATGAGGCTCTGATACTGGGCAATAATACTGGTGTTGCCGGTTGTGAGCGTATCCAGCTGCGCCTGTACCTCTGCCATCTTAGCTTCGATATCCTCATTTTCCTGTGCCAGAATATCATTTTCCTGGTTGGCGCTGTTTAATTTCTGCATATAGACCATCAGCTCATCATCACGCTGGCGGTTCAGCCGGTTTTCCACTGCCGGGAGCACCAGCACATAAAAGGCCGCCAGGCCGAAGATCAGGCCCAGAATAATGTGAAATACCGTAGAAAGCCCCGTAGACTCCTTATAGGTGTTGGGGATGATCACATCGTCATCCTCCATCTGTCTGTGGGAAAATGCCTTTACCATCCGGCGCTTTTCCGCCTCAGCCCGTCCCGTATTCTGCTTTACAATGGACATATAGTAAAGCGCCTTGGAATTACTCTTATCAATCTGGAGGATCTTATACAGAGATCGGCCGGCCTTATTATAATCCTCCCGCCTCATATATAAAAGAGCCAGAAGAAGATGGGCTTTGACAAAATGGGGCTTGGCCGATACCACTCTGGCAAGCTGCAGAGCCGCCAGATCGTCGCTGCCGTTCTGAGCGTGCCACAAGGCCTGGTTAAAGGTCTTTACCGCCTGGCTTTCCGCTTCTAACTGTCCCGGCTTTCTCTGGATCCGTTCCAGATAATGATCTGCCAGATTATTTTCCGGCTGCAAGCTCATACTGATAACCCACTGCACCAGAGCATCCGCCACCTCACCGTTCTCATAGTAGATCAGGCCCAGCAGATTTCTGGCATCGATTTGGTATTTACAGAAATGAAGGCTCTTTTTCAGGCACTGGGCCGCTCCGGAAAGATCCCGTATCCTTGCTTTCTCCAGACCCAGGTTATAATAGCTGTTGGCAATCTGTCTGTTTTTTGCCTCAATCTCCATCACCGTCTTTTCCCGTCTCTTTCCCGGATCATCTCCATCATAATATCCGTCATATCCGTAAGATCGCTTTTCACAATGGCGTCCTCTACCGCCTCTACATCCAGACTGGGTTTAAAGCGCTGGATCTCCTCTTCAAAATCGATCATGTATCTTCTCTCCTTTCCATGCCTTTAAGCTGTACCTTCAGCTCCCCGATCAAATACAGGGAGCCTGCGCAGAATAGGATCTCATCTCCTGCCTGCTCTTTCATCTCCCGCAGAGCTTCCCCTGCGGTTTCAAAGGCACTCACCGGCCCTTTATATGCCTGCGAAAATGCTTCTGCCAGAGCCTCTGTATCCATACTCCGGCTGCTGTCTATATGTACCACACCGATCCCCGCCCAGGAAATCCCCTCACAGAGCAGCCGGGCCATGGCTCTGTAATCCTTGTCCGATACGGCGCCAAAGAGCAGATACGCCCTTTTTTTCTGCCGTGCAGCCATAGATGCAGCTGCCTGAATAAAGGCTTTTATGCCACCCGGATTGTGGGCTCCGTCCAGATACAGATTCTCCCCGGCCCGCTCCATACGCCCGGCCCAACGGGCAGTCCGGATCCCCTCTGTAATCTGAGCCTCTGTCAGACGGAAGCCCCTTTCTCTCTGCCCTAAAACAGCCGCTGTTTTCACAGCCAGCATGGCATTTTCTGCCTGATAAGGTGCTTCAAAGGGAATTTCAAGCATCAGTGGGCCTGCCGCGGCAAACGCCTGAGCATGTTCTCCTTCCGTTCTTACAATAAGCCCCCGGCCTCCGGTTCCCACGATGGAAAAATCTCCGCTTCCCACCGGATATGCCTTTGACGCCATCTGTACCGCTCTCTCACGGATCACCTCAGAGGCTTCGGGCACGGTATCATCATAGATCACAGGAACCTGCCTTTTTATGATTCCGGCCTTCTCTCCTGCAATCGCTTCTATAGTATCTCCCAGGTACATGGTGTGATCCAGGCTGATGGAGGTAATCACACAGGCCAGGGGATTTTCAATCACATTGGTAGCGTCCAGGCGGCCTCCCAGCCCTGTTTCCAAAATCACAAGCTCCGGCTTTTCATCTGCAAACAGCACCATTGCCATATAAAAAAGAAACTCAAAATAACTTGGGTGGGAATACCCCTTTTCTTTCATGGTATTTACAGTCTCAAGAACCGTCTCAAAGGCAGCCTGAAGCTTCCGGAACGAAACCATTTCATTATTTAACAAAAACCGTTCCCGGACGGTTACCAGATGAGGGGAGATGAAGGTCCCGGTGCGAAAACCGGCATTTCTGTACAGAGCGGTAAGAAAGGCGCACACAGATCCTTTTCCGTTGGTTCCCGCCACATGGATGATGGAAAGCTTCCTGTCCGGGTCTCCCATTTCATGCAGAAACGCTCTTACATCCGTAAGAGAATGTTTTTCCCTGATCCACATGGGGATCTTCTCTAAGTATTCTTCTGCCTGCATCATCGCTCATCCTCCTGCCTGTTCCCTCTATTTTAAATGATTTTCCCCAAAGTTTCAACACCATGTTCTCGCCCTGCTTTGCCAGGAAGCGACAGCATTCTTCCCTAACCTGCAAAGACAGAGATCAGTACCGGAACTGCAAAAGAGCAGAGCATTCCGTTTAAAACCGACAAGACAACCGTTTCCTCATTGGTATATTTTAACATCACAGGAAGGGTGGTATCCTCGCTGGTCGCCCCGGCAGGCGCAATGCAGGTAAGATCATTGAGCTTAAGAGCGATCAGGGGAATCAGGAAAAAAGAAAAAATTTCCCGCATGAGATTGCTCATAAAGGCAATGCTTCCCAGCTTTGCCCCTCCCAGCTCGCTGATTGCCGCCCCTGCCAGACTGTACCAGCCCATTCCGCTGGCAATGGCAGTTCCCTGTCCCACCGGAATTTTAAGAAGAAGTGAGCAGATGATCCCCCCCACAATGGAACCGGCTATAATTCCTGCGGGAATGATAAATATTTTAATATGGTATTCCCTGATCTTGCTTAAGATTCCCCGGTGCATCCCAATGCTGATGCCGACAAAAAACATAAGGGCATACAAAACTCCGTCCGTGTTCTTTAAGATCAGGGAAACAGCCGGAATATGAAAGCCAAAAATCCCATAGGCAAGTCCTGCTAAAAGGGATATGAATGTAAACAGAATAATCATTTTTCTTTTTTCCCCCTGGTTTCATTCTTTTTTCTTCCCATAAAATTCCGGGTCAAAATGTATACAAAGACAATGGAAAAAAAGGTGGGAAAGGCAAAAAAGAGGAAGCTGGCGCCTCCCAGGGAAAGAAATTCCCGGACAAAATTTTCTCTCTGCCCCAGCGTTCCTCCCATTGCGAAAATCAGAACAAAAGTGCAGGCAAGGGATAAAAGATCATTTACCTTCTTAATCCTGCCAGACCGAAACAGCCGTCCCACCAGGATTCCCATACACATGACAATTAAAATATCCATTGGACAACTCCTTTCTGTTTTGCTGATATCTGCAAAAGGGGGCCGCCGCAAACTACGCGGCAGCCCCGCTTACGACGGGATCTGTTATTTTACAAGCTGTGCCAGACGGGCCTTTACCTGCTCCATCATCTGGGTATATTTCTCCAGCTTTGCACGCTCCTCGGCAATCTTTGCCTCAGGCGCACGGCTTACGAATTTCTCATTGCTTAACATACCGTTGGAACGGGCCAGCTCGCCGTTTAAGCGCTTCTCCTCAGCCTTTAAACGCTCGATCTCCTTTTCGATGTCTACCAGTTCTGCAAACGGCATATAGATCACTGCCTTGTGGATCACTGCGGATACGGCATCCTCGCCGATGCCTGCCTTATCCTTCTGAAGGATTACCTCTCCTGCATAGCCTAAGGTGGCAAAGAAGCTGCGGCTGTGCTCAAAGATACCTAAAATATCCTCATCCTCAGATACAACATAAACGGTCGCTTTCTTGCTTGGCGGCACGTTCATGGAAGTGCGCACATTTCGGATGGCTCTTACGGCAGCCTTGATGGTCTCTACGGCCTGCTCCTCAGAGGCGAAGTTCCATTTTTCCTCATACTGAGGCCATACGGACAGCATGATCGTCTCCTCTTCTTCCTGCAGGTTGCAGAAGATCTCCTCTGTGATGAAGGGCATAAATGGATGAAGAAGCTTTAATGCCTGGATTAAAACGTGCTTCAAGGTCCAGAGAGCGGCAGCCTTTGTATCGTCTGCTTCATTGTACAGTCTTGGCTTTACCATCTCAATGTACCAGTCGCAGAACTCTTCCCAGATAAAGTCATAAACCTTCTGGAGAGCAATTCCCAGCTCATACTTGTCCAGATTTTCCGTTACATCCTTTGATAAGGTATTTACCTTGGAAAGGATCCACTTATCTGCCAGCGTAAGCTGATCCTCTGTAACGCCGGACAGGTCGGAAGCTTTTTCAATGTTCATCATGATAAAGCGGGAAGCATTCCACACCTTATTGGCAAAATTCCGGCTGGCTTCTACCCGCTCCCAGTAAAAACGCATATCGTTACCGGGCGCGTTGCCGGTCATCAGCGTCAGCCTGAGGGCGTCCGCGCCGTACTGGTCGAT